>Ga0265334_10000124_pt1 | contig 49945 bp, 103 predicted proteins | sample 42023metaG_FD_192442 | JGI IMG/M metagenome (GOLD analysis project Ga0265334, IMG submission 192442) | Rhizosphere microbial communities from Carex aquatilis grown in University of Washington, Seatle, WA, United States - 4-20-23 metaG | ecosystem: Host-associated > Plants > Roots > Rhizosphere...
CTCTGTTCATAGCGGCGTATCGTCGAAGACGATCGTGCATCCGTCAGGCAGCAGCAGTCTCTCGGCCTCGGCGCTGACCTGCTCCGCAACCGCGTGAGCGTGTTCGAGCCACTGCTCACGCTGCAGCCGTGCAAGGTCTCGGGCGGCCCGCTCCCGCTCTTCCAGAAGGTCGACGAGTTCTCGCTCCTCGTCCGTCAGATCGAGGGCCGTGTAGATGCGCTCCTTGAACTGCTGGCGGAATAGAGCGAAGTCGTTCGTGCCCGAGTCGCCGATGACTCCGACCTCCACACCGGCCTCCCGCAGTTCGTCCCAGGTCGGCGGCGTGGTCACGCGACGGCAGCCTTGAGATCGTCGAGATCGGCGCGCTCGAAGACGCGATGCTCCACCCAGGTTGACTTGCACCGCAAGCAGCGCATGTGGAGCCGCGTGAATGACCCTTCCCGGCTGAACTCGAAGTCGCGTTGCATGATCGTCCCCACGCAATCGCCGACGTCAACTAGATCGACGAAATGAGGCGACTTGTGGGAATCCACGAGGCAGCGGCGCGTCACGGCCCCTCCAACTGTAGAGGAACCTCGCCCAAAGGGATCAGTTCGCCGCGGGCGCCGAGCATGTGCGACGGCTGATGAGTCCAGAGCCGCCACTCGACGTTGGCTTCCTCACGGGCGACCATCAGTTTGTACTCGGCCTCCTGCGGCGTGTTGGCGCGGCCTCCGCGCGCGAAGCGGAACCCGCGGTCGACGACTCCCTGACGGGCCTGTTGGTTGCGGCCCTCGGACACCTCCAGGTAGAGCCACCAGCGGACGACGTCGCGGCGGTCGTGGAGGCTGTCGCGTTCGTGGCCGAACTCGTACATGTCGGTCACCTGGATGCCTCGACAGTCTCAGTGAGGATGATCGTGACGGACTGGCCGTCGTTCTTGTCGATGAACCCAATCTCCCGGCCGTGCTCGTCCGTCACACTCGATTCCAGGCGGTGCCAGTCCGGACACGGCTCCTCGGGCTTCACGCCCAACTTCACGATGATGACGCTCATCGCTTCGCAGGCTTTCCGTGGGTCGGGCATTCCCACCAGCCGTTGAACTCCATCGGGGCGTAACAGACGGGGCACGGGCGGGGGTCCTGCGGGCGCTTCACGATCGGCTTCGCGGTCATGGTGCCCCGTGAGCGGTCATCCAGACGAGAACGTCTCTAACGGACGCACCTGCGTCGAGTAGGGATGCGGAGGCTCGCGCGTCGGACTCCTTCACCGCCTGAGGGCACGGTGTGTCGTAGTGTGGCGGGGCGCCCGGGTGGTTACCGGCTTTGCCGCACGTCGCGCAGTATTCATATCTCGCGGTCACGGGATTCTCTTCCACCAGACCTGCCAGTCACCGAACCTCGCGAGCCGATGCGCGCCGCGCCGTTCACGTTCTGACCAGCGGAGCGGGTACAGGCTGGCCCGTCGCAGCACGAGGTAGCGCTTCCCGATCACGAGGCCGTGCCAGCCGCGCATGTGGTGCGTCCGGATCACGGCCGTCTTGCCGCCCACCAGATGCAGGCCCGATGCCAAGGGCCGCGGTGACGTCGAATCCCGACGAACCCGTCCGCATACGTCGGGAGTGCAGGTTTTATCGCGCGCGGGCTACGGCAGCAGGCCATCAGGAAAGCGCGTCCCTGAACAGTCTGAACGCGCCCGCCAGAAGCTCGCACACCTGATAGAGCAGATAAGCCGAAACGACGCCGAGGAAGTAAAGCGGGACGGTCCGGCCGATACCCCACACCGTGTGGCCGTGCGCGTTGACGCCTTTGCTGCTGAGCCAGCCGAGGATCATCCCGTGACCGCCGTGGACTCCAGCCGCCCACAGCCACGCCAACACGAACAGTGACCCAAGGCCGACGACGGCCGGTATCCCGATCGCTCCCAGAAGGAATGCTACGCCGACGGCAATCCACTGCCTATCCGTTACATCACCCACGCACTGCCTCCTGCTTGATGAGTTCCGTTGACTGAGGTTCCCGCGACGTCGGGTCTGTCGCGCGTTCAAGACGAAGGTGGATCGCGTCGTCGACCCGCATCTGAATCGACTCGCGCTCCAGCCGGATCTGGCTGAGCGTCAGTTCCGTCCGTTCGCGTTGGACGCGGCGGAGATTCGTGTTCGGCAACGTCAGTTTCCCGTTGGCGATCAGGATGGCTCCCGCGACTGTGGCTACCACCATTGACAGGCCGAGGAAGACGCTGAGGACGATCAGAGCCGCGACCATTGGTAGCAGCCTACCACCCGCGGGGCTATCGCGCCAGTGGTCGTCTCGTCTCGAAACGACGCAGCGCCGACTGCTCCGCTTCGCGCCATTCCCGCTCGAAGCCAGGATGCCCGTCCCGCTCTCTGAGAGCCTCCCTGCGCGTCACAGACGCCACAGCGCAGGAGAACGTCAGGTTGCCCGACACGGCAAGTTCAGCGACGAACAGGGCGCGCTGGTCGGCGGTCATCTCGTCGCCCACCAGAGGAACAGGACTAGGAACACGATGCCCACCCCGATATTAAAGATGAGCCAACTCACGCGCGCGTTACCGCCGGGTCATACACAAGGCCGCGTTCGTCTTCGGAGCCGGGCGCCCGCGGCGGGTTCGGCGCGTGGAAGTAGAGGCGGAACCACTCCGCGGCCCGCTCGTCCAGGTCGGGTGCGTCCGGGTCACCCCACATCCGCCAATGACCGCCGACGTCTTCCGGCAGATCCGTCGCGGCGTACGCTCGCGCGCCATTCCGCACCTTACGGGCGAACTGCTCCGCCGTGCGCCACGAATAGTGGTCGACCCTCAGGCCGCCCGCCGTGAGGTAGCGCTTCGACCCGTCGTAGGAGCAGCCGTGGTTGCCCGCCTCAATCACCAGGCCCGGCCAGGTGCGGCACGCGACCTTCGGCAACGCGGACGGTTCAGCGAGCCGCCAGCGGATACGGTCGAACGGCGACGGGCACTCGGCCGCGGACGGGTCGTCGCCGGACGGGATGTAGTGGTATATACCGGCGGCCACCACCGGCACGTCGGGCGGGATGCTGCGCAGGAACGCCCCGACGGTCCGGCCGTCTTTTGCGACCCATCGTTCGTCCGCGTCGATCAGGACAGCCCAGTCGTAGCCAAGCTCGCGCGCCTGATCCGCGAGCGTCGTCATCTTCCGTGCCTGGAAGTACGCCGGGTCGAGATCGGGATAGATGGCGAGCCAGCCTTCGGTCTCCAGAGCCAGGTCGAGCAGGATCTCAGAGGTGCCGTCCGTCGAGAGGTTGTCGAGCACGAGCAGCCGGTCGATGTCCTGGGTCATCAGATGCCGGATCGTGTGCTCGATCACATCGGCCTCATCACGGACCATCATCAGCCCAGCAGAACTCAAAGCCACCTACACGTCCCGGCGTCGGAACGCCAGCCCCGATCGGCGGTAGTGGTTGAACGGCCGCTCGTTCTTTGACGACAGCGCCCGCGTCATCGCGGTCAGACCCTCGTCAAACTCGAACCCGTTCGCGGCGAATACGCCTTTCCAGTAGTCGTCTGAGCGGCAGTTGACGTGATGCCAGCCGGGACAGCCCGGCTCCGCATGGGTGATCGCGGCGAACCGGGCCATCTTGAACGTCGCCATGAAGTTCGGGACGTACTGCTCGTCGACGTGCTCCACGAACTCAGCCGACCAGGCAAGATCGAACTCCTCCAGGCTCCCAGGGAACGGCCCAACGGTGTAGTCGTGCTGAAGTATCCGCTCGTCTGTCTGCGGTGTTCCCTCGATGCCGAGCACGCGGCAACCCTTACTCGCGAAGTAGGCCAGCGTCTGCCCGTCGCCACAGCCGATGTCGATCACCGACTTGACCTCCCACGTCTCTACGAGCCAGTCCCACATATCTTCATAGCGCGTATCCGGGTCGCCGCCGGTCAGGTAGCCGCCGAGGTGCCCGGCCGTCTCCATGCGGTGATGCTCTGGTTCGGTCACAGTTCGACCCACCATATCGATGTCCCTTCGCCCACATTCACCCTCTCTCCGAAGACTTCATTGACGGCCTGGGCGACGCCGGGGTATCCCGCGTCGGGGCCGGGCAAGTAGTCGTGCCCGCAGATCAGCCTCCTGGTGAGCGGCAGCCACGCGGCGATGTCCTGCTTGACGGATTCGTACGCATGGTCGGCGTCGATGAATGTCATGTCGACGGCGGCGTAGCCGAAGGACAACGCCCGCATGGTGTCGGCGGCGGGGAGCGAGTACGTCTGCAGCGCACGCAGGTTCTCGAAGTGGCCGCACGAGCGCATGAACGACCGGTAGCAGTGGCCGCCCTCGTCATCCCACGGGTCGACGCAGTAGACCGGGCCTTTGCAGCCGGTCAGGAGCGCGAACGAGGAGCGGCCGTGGAGGGAGCCGATCTCGACGACGCTGTCCATCGTGGCGGCGGTGTCGTGGAGCCACCAGCATTCGACGTTCGACATCCAGCCCCAGATGTGGTCGCCGGGGAACCCGGCGTCCGGTGTCGGCTCCGGTCCCATGATGAGCGGAGTCGTCATCTAACCGGGCCTCTGGGTCGTACTCCGATCTCGTTCGCGCAACGCTTGCACAAGTCATCGAAGTGACGGGGTCTTTTCTCACAACGACTGCAGAGCGGTGAGACAGCGCGAGGTTCATCGTCAATCGCCTGGCGCCGTTGATCGCGTTCTGTCAATCTTCTGCGTCTTGCATCGGCGGCTACATCTTCGCTGACTTTAAGCATCGGGCGGTGGCGATCAATTTCCGCGCTAAGTCGCTCAAACTGGCCGTCCTCCCACACCTTCGTGCCGAACTCTGATGCCGCGTAGTCGGCGAGAGGCACCAATCTGTCCCATAGGTCAATAATGACCGCTAGCAGCGCGGGTGCTGAAAGTTCATATCCATCTTCCGGCAGAGAGTTGAACGCGTCTTTTTTGGAATCGAACGCGCGGCAGAGATCGTCGATAGCGCGACACGTCGCCACGTATTCCGACCTGTCTTTCACCACGCCCCTCCACGCGTTCTCGAAAGACTTCCGCATTTTTCGGGAACCAAAAGTCGTCAGGTCGCTCGCGAAATCGCCGGTGGAGGCATCTAGCTCGTGAGTAGCGAAAAAGGCTCTTGCTACTTCGTAGTAGATGGAGATTTCGTGATCGGATAACGCTGAGGACGTCGAGAAGTAGGCCACGAAGTCGTCCTCGTATGCAGCGAAGATCGGGTCGTCTTCCCGGTCCTTGGCTCTGTCTCTGAGAACGTGTCCGTCTCCGATCGCCTGAAAATCGGTTCCCTCGGTTTCGATGCCGAACACATCTGAGAAGAACCCCGTCTTGCGGAACTTCATCTCAGTAGCCCGTCCCGGTTCTGACGCCCGTGTGGTGAATCCACTCCTCGCCGTTACCCCATACGCCGAAGCGGTAGCCGCGGCCCATCAGGTCGTGGCTGAAGCGGCCCTCGCAGTGGTCTTCGTAGTCGGGCCAGGGGTTGTCGCGCATGAACTCTGTGCTCATCAGCGACGGGTTCGTGGTGAAGTACATGCGCTGTTCCAGCCACTGGAGGCTGTAGAGGCCGAGACCGCCGAGCCACGCGTTCGCGGCATGGGTCGTCACCGGCTGATATTCGTGGCGGTGGAGGGCGTAGAGGCCGCCCGCACGCCGTTCGATCGGGTTGACCGCGTCGCGCATCAGCGACATCTGCGCCACCTCGGGTTCGGCGCGAAGGACGGTCGCGAGTTCAGCCAGGTTCACCGGGCGCAGGAACTCGAAATCATTTTCCAACCAGAAGACGTGCTCCGGCCCGTCCTTGGCCGCCTGCTGCCAGAGCGCAGCGGTCGCACCGCAGAAACCGCGCTGCTCGCTCAGGAAGATGCCGCCCCACGACCCGAGCGGCTCAATCGGCGGCAGGCGTCCGTCTTCACCGTCCACGACACAGACGAGATCGGTGGGGCGCGGTGTGACCATCGCGGCGAAGCTCTCGATGGTGCGGTCAAGCGTCGGTGCGTCGCCGTGGGTCAACACAGCCAGCCTGTAGGAGAAGTCGCTCACGCGGGCGCGACTATAGCCTACTACCGGATGCCGTGCGGGCCAGATGGTCGGCCCAGATGGCGTTGTACACCTTCATCGGGTCGCCTCCGGCTACGTTGCGGCTGTTAGGCCGGACGTGTGCCCGATACACCGCGTCAGGGACATGCACGAGATGTGCGCCCGCATCCCAGAGGGCCAGGAACGTCGCGTAGTCCTCGTAGATCGTGAGCGGGGTTCCGTCGCTGGTTGTCTCCTGGAACCCGCCCGCTTCGAGGAACGCAAGCCGGGGCATGAGTGTGCCGATGACGCACTCCGACGTGCGCGGCCAGCCGCCGATGTTCGGGATGCCCGCGCCCGGCTCGCGTCCGTCACCGGCCCAGTAGCGAACCGCGGGCGCGAGGAGCAGGTCGGGGAGCGGGAAGCCCGGATGGTCGATGCCGTCGCCGTGCCAGAGCAGCAGAAGCCGCCGGTACATCTCCTCGACGTAGAACGGCTCCAGTTCGTCGTCGGCGTCGAGGAAGCACAGCCATTCGCCTTCCGCCCGGGCAGCGGCCTGGTTGCGCGCCTGCGCCAACGTGCCGTCCTCCAGATGGTGGACGATCGTCTCGACCGTCCCGTCGAACGGTTCCTTCATCCCCTGCCCGACGGTAGACGGGTACGCGCGTGACCACGACAACTCCTCCCAGGCCGGGTCGCCGTAGGTCGCGACCAGGATCGAGCAGAACGTGGTCACTTTCGCCTACTGCCTGACTGATAAGCCCTTCTGAGACCTTCGCCAATGCGCGCTCGGTGTTCCGCAGTGTGTCGCTTTGATCTTCTTCCCTTCGCAATGCAATCTGCCGAGTTGTCGGCGTGAGTACCGACGAAAAGATGCTCCGGATTCACACAAGCCGGGACGTCGCAGCGATGAAGTACAAGCAGCCCGTCAGATATGGGGCCGACAAAATGTCGATACGACCAGCGGTGAGCGAGCATGTTGACATTGCCGCCCTTCGCCGATTTCGTCCCGTCCCAGAACATCCCGTAGCCACCCTTTGTCGGATGCCCCTGCCAGAGCCAGCAACCGGTAGCTAGCTCTACAACGTAACGGCCGTGGAATCTCTCTTCGTCAGTCTTGACCGTCTTGGCAGGCGCCGGAGCAATAGGGTCGCCATAGATAGTCCAGCGCCAGTAGTGAGGTCGACACCAGCCACGCGTGTACGACCTCTTAGAACATCCCTCTACGGCGCAGTCCGGAACTTCCCGCAAACGCTTGTAGTGGTAGCGACACCAACCGGTCAAGAAAAGAGGACGTTCGCAGCCCTCCACCGAGCATCTCATCTAACTTTCCCCCAGAGATGCTTTCTACTCTCGTATAGGGCCTGATCCTGGGCGGTAGCCCGAGTGGCTTTTTCGTAGGTCTGATCCATTGTCGCGGTGCCCCAGTGGGGGTGTTGGTGCTCCACAATTGCCGTATGTGCGTGAGCGTAGGTGCCGCGCCACATGGCTGTCTGGACGCATTCATCGTCCGTCCACTGATGGTCGTATGACTCGTTGAAAATCTTGCCCGGCTCGTCGATCGTCCCGCATTCGAGGTAATCGCGATGGACGAGAAAGTGAGTCGAGTGCTGGCCGGAGACTGTCCGCCAGTTCCCTTTGTCGACCGTCCCTATGACACACGCACGCGAGCGATGATGTGTCGCCATGCACGACTCGAACCATCCGTGATGAAACACGAGATCGTCCGCGCCGCAGAAGACCCACTCCTCCTCGGTCTGGGCGAAGCCGTAGTTCTGCTTTCGCGCGAAGTCTCCGGGGCCGCACGGCCACGGCACGACCACGTGGTTCGCGCCGGACGCCTTCACCGCCTCGATCTCGGCGGCGTCCCCGGGTGAGCAGAGGAACAGCAGGTTCGCCTCCGGGGTGCAGGCGTTCACGGACTCGATCAGCGGCTCGACCCGCTGGGGCCTGTCAAGGACCGGGATCAGGATTGCCAGAGTCGGCGTCACGCGGGCGTTACTCTAACCCGTCGTCCAGGAGCGCGTGCTTCAAGACGGGCAGGTCGTCGCAGTAGCTGCACACCGGGGTCTTATGAGGGCGGCCACACCAGGCGCAGCGGAGCAGGACGACGGGTAGCACTCGCTTGCCCTTCCCGACGCGTCCTGGACGCTTAGGTGCGCTCCTGGCACCCATTTAGTAGCCCATGACCCGAGCGACCCACGCGCGCTCGATGACAGCGTTAGGGCTGTGGCAGAACGGGCATCGAAGATAGAACTGCGAGTACGTCTGCTTGCAGGCCATACAGACCTTGACGGGCCGGTCGTCGACGTCGGGGACGCGCTCGTTAGTCACAGAAGGGATTCCTGATTCTCGTGAACGGGCGGCAACTCGACCGGCACGAACTTCGCGCATCCCTCGTTGTGCGGCCCGGAACGGTGCTCGCCGCAGCAGGCCCAGTAGTCCCTGGCGGCCTGCCGTTGCCGTTCGAGCGCCTCGTCCCCGAGATGCTCCCGGTACAAATCATGAACGCGCTCGTTCATTTCACGGAAACATACTGGCGCTTAGGGACTCGCACACGCGCCCGCTCGATCACAACCTTGTACTCCTCGGACGCGCCCTCCAACTGCCGAGCGACCGACCCGTTCACCTTGAACGACACGGTCTGCTGCACCAGTTCGTCATACCGGGCCTCCGGCAGGCCGAGATCCCGCAACTTCAGCAACTCCTCGATGTCCCATTCGATCGTGTTCTCCGCCGACACTTCCAACTTCACGCCGCCCGCGGTTAGCGTCCGGGTGCCCTGACGGCGTGACTCGACGATGACGGCCTCGGTGAACGCGGCGACCGCGTCGTTCAGTTTCTGCTTCACCTGGCGGAGATCGTCGAGGGTGGCCGCGACACGGGCCAGATCAGCGGTGGGTATCAGTTCCCCGGTGAACGGATTCAAAATCTCGGCGGGGAGCGCCAGGTCGGTGCCGGGTTCGCTCATCGATTTCCTTTCTGAAGATCCGCGACGCGTGCGGCGGTCCGGATGTGAACATCGGCGAGGAACCTGGCCCCGCGTTCAGGCGCGACGAAGATGAACAAGCCGATCAGGCGCATCACGACGTTCTCCTTGACGGTCATCGGCTGCCTTTCCGGTCACTCATCCGCGCCCACGCTCAGCGATGCGCCGGGGTGTCAGTCATCTGTCAGGCTTCTCCTGTACGGGAAGGACGGCAGCAACAGACTCAGGCAGAGATTGGAGGCCTCCAGAGTCGGCCGTGGAAAGAGCGCGGTTGCATGTCTCTTGAATCAGCCGGAGGTAAAACGATGGTTGCGCCTCACGGTCGTGCGTGAAGGCGAGAATCTCGCGCAGTGCCGTCAACGCCTCATCGAGGCGCTCTCGCAAATCGGCCTGCACGACCGTCACTTCCCATTCAAGCTCCATCGCCGCGTTGTCTCGCTCACGGATGAACTCACCAATCGCGACTTCGGCTAGCTTCGCCGTGTCGTCATAGCGGGCGAGAGGAACCATCGCGAGTGCAGCGTCAATCCTGAGTAGCCGGTCGTCGTCTCTGTCGCTGTACACGCGCGACTCTGGAGCGCTCCTAGATTCATCCGTCATTTGTTGTCTCCTTCAGAGGGACAGCAGCGAGCAGACCACCGGCGGGGTCGAGCTTGACGTACTGCTTCGGGCAGACGTGAGCGGGCCACGGCGTTGAGCCGACCATCCCGGCGAAGTACGTTGCGCCGCAGTTCGGGCACATCATCCGAATGGCGCTCACTGTCCCGTCTCCTTTAGGGGAACGGCGGCGAGCGGGTAGCCCTGCGTGTCTCGCTCCGTCGGGTCGAAGTACTCGACCGATGCGATGGTTCCGTTTTGGTGGTACGTGATGCGTTTGACGCGCGGACAGGTGCGTCCCGAGTGGTAGTTGCCGCAGTGTCCGCAGGCACCCGACAGATTGACGGTGGTGCTCATTTCGGCTCCTTTAGGGGGACAGCAGCAGCGATGCTCTCGGTGAGGAACGCGACCAGCTCGTTAGCTTTCGGCGGGTCTAGCGCAACGGCTTCGATGTACACGTCGCGGCCGAGCAGCATGTTCACGGCGTTCTTGACCCGCCAGCGCCACGCACCGATTCCGCCGAGCTTGTAGACCTCGATGAACCACTCAGTCGGCTCATCGGGCCAGGAGTAGAACGACACTCCGAGTCCCTCGTTGCCGCACTCGCATCGCCACATCTTCTCGTCAAAGCTCCGACGCACGTTCTCGTCAGCCCTCACTGTCCCGTCTCCTTCAGAGGGACGGCAGCGAAGCGCCTACACCCACATGCACCGTGGCCGGGGTCAGCTTGGCCTACGTAACACGGCCCTGTTCGACCGCGATGGTCTGTAGCTGGATGACCGCACGAACATAGGGGGACAGCAGCGAGCAGTTCGGCATTGGTCGTTGTCTCATCGACCAGGCGCACGTAGGTGCCGTCGATGTGGTCTTGGTCACGGCCCCAGCCACAGAGCTCGTTGAACGACTCCCAGAGGAACGACTCCTCATCCTGGCCGAACTTCTCCGGTGGTCCGAACTCAGCGAGGATGCGAGCCGCGTCCATCTCGTACTCGCGCTCAATCTCAATGACGACCCTCACTGTCTCGTCTCCTCGGCCTCGATCTCCTCGCGCAGTCCACGAAGCACTGGGTCTGACTGCCAAAGCCCCACCCGCTCGATCCCAGTGAGCAGCGCATCAGCGTCGAAGAAGCCGATCTCGCCGCCCAGGGCAACTGTGACGGACGCCTCGTAGCCTTCAGCAAGGTCCCGCGGCATGTGATTTGTGATGCCGCGGATCGCGTCGAGATCGAATCGCAGCCGCTCCCGGATTGTGTCCTCGAACGGCACCCAGGTCACGTCATCGCTCACAGGTAGCAGCCTATCATAGCGTGTCCTGTGCGTCTAGCGGGGCACGGTCCGCCAGGAGCCGTGCCCCGCACCCGGTCGACGGGTTCTAGGAGGAGAACTCGACGTCGATGGCGGCCGGAGGCCCGGCAGTCACCGTGAACGTCGCGGCGGGACTCGACACGACCGTGCCGTCGTCGTTCACCGTCGAAGCGACGATGTCGACCTCGCCGATCCCGACCGGTGTCACCTCGGCGGTCAGACCCGACGGGTCACCGGAACCGTCGACGGTCGCGACTGACTCGTCCGACGACGTCCAGGTGGGCGGCGACTGGAACGAGGTCGGCTGCCCGTCCGCGTCGGTCGCTGTGGCGGTCGCGGTGACGGGGCCTGAGTTGTCCGGGACTGTGGTGGAACCCATGTGCTCTCCTTCGATCAGGACGGTGACCGCGGCAGGCGGCCCGGGCTTGTGCGGCACGACGGCGTGCTCGATCCGTTCGAGGCGCCGGTCGATGCTTTCCAGAAGACGCACGACCTTGCGCTCATAGCGTTCGCGGTCTTCACGGTCGAAAAGATCCATGCCGGAACTGTAGCCCGGAGTCGCCCGCGTTACCGCGTTTGCAGCGCCTGCATTGTAGCCGACCCCGTACGCGGCACGGATATGGGCGGCGACGGTCTCTAGCCCGCACTCGTCGGCCGGGACGGCGGCCCACAGTTCCGCCAGCCCGTCCATCATCCGATCCCAGTCCGGGTTTCCTTCCGGTTTGGGCGGTATCACAGAGCCGCGAGGTCGGCCTGCAGAGTCGCCAGATCGAAGCCCGCGGGAGTTCCTTTGGCTCCCAGCCAGTCAGGCGACAGGATCGCGTAAGCCTCTTCGACGTATGCATCCCAGAACGCCTCAGTCATCTGCATCAGCGCACCCCACGTGACGACCTCGACCGTGAACCCCTGCGACGACGACCCGTACGAGACAACATCGATGGCGTGGCCGCCCCACGAGCCGGGCGCGCTGTCGCCCTGTAGCGACGGGTCGACGACATCCCAGACCGTCTGTCGTTGCGCGGTGACCGGGAGTGAGACGCCGAGGTAGAGGCCTCCGAAGATCCAGGCGCCAGCGATCACCTCGGAAAGGTCCTTCACGTTCACGGCGGCGTACGCGTCGATGGCATGGGTGCCGAGTGGGTTCTTCCGCCAGTAGTCGAGGACATCCGTCTCGACGCGGCCGGTGTCGGTCGGGCCGCCAGCCTGCCCGGTTGCCGATGGCGGGTCGCCCGTCTCCCAGTAGAACCCCTGCACGGCGGCGCCGGTCGGCACGACGATCCCTCCGACCGCAGCCGACCACGCCTCGACCATATGCCCGGCAGCGGCGCACGTGCAGTCGCCAAGATCGTCGTTGTCGTACATCGGCCAGGAAGCGACCGCGCTCGCGAGGTCCATGCTGGCTGGCGGCTCCGGAAGGTCGCGCGGAGTCAGGTACTTCGCGAGGCGCAACTGCGTCGGCTTGTTCTTCGACGGGAGACGGCCAAGCCTCAGATGCTCGAACGAGCCGTGGGCGGCGAACTCGGGATGGGTCACGGTCGGCTCCTCTTCGGCGGCAACGGCGGGATGTCGGTCGAATGTTTGATGACGTGGTCGAGGCGCCGCTGCGTTTCGGCGTGCGCGGCGAGATGCTCCGCGTGGAGCCTAACCCGTTGCGCCTCGGCCTTCAACAGGCTCGCGTGGAGCGGAGCCGTGTGTCTCGTGACGAACCGGTGGATGCGGCGCCGGGTCGGCGGCCACAACAGCACCAGGAACGGGGTAGCGGCGAGGATCTGCAGGATCGTCGCGAGGATGTTCGGTGCGACCCTCGACTTGTCGACCGGCCAGAAGTCCGCGTGGAGGCGGTCACGGAAGGCGACGGCGAGTAGGACGATGACGACCGCATAGACGGCCGCGGCGGCTTTCTGCCAGAGCGGTGCCGGGGTTTCTACGAACTCCGGCGGGCTGGTCGAGTCTGTCACGGCAACTTCCGACCGAGCCGTTAGACCGGCTCGATCACCGTGATGCACCCGGCAGGAAGTTTCGTCCGTCTCGTCTCGTTCGACATATCAAGCCGTGAGGGGTACCCGTGGATCAACTCCTCCGCAAGCTCCTGCGTCACGGGTGTCCCGTTGTTCGTGCATCCGCCCATGATCGTGATCTGAGCGGCGAACACCGACGTGTTGACCGACACGAACTTGGAGTTGCCAGGGTCGATCTTGGCGACCTGGTCGAAGATGAGGCTGTACACCCATTTCGCCGCCTCGTCGACGTCGAACCAGTAGTCGCCGCCGTTGGTGGCGATCTGTCGGAACGTCACCGTGCCCGGTGTCTCGTCGTCGGCGAAGCCGCACAGAGGTAGCTGGAAGCCGTCCAGGGTGACCCGCTGCCCGAGGAACCCGCCGTAGCGGACCGACAGGCCGCCGTCGCCCTGATGCGGCGACGTGGCTGCTGTCGCGGCTGCGTCGAGTACCGTCACGTTCGCGGCCTTGATGTAGAAGAAATGCTTGTTGTTGTGGGCGACCGAGTAGCCGCCGACGGCGTTGCCTTGGATGCGCTCGAACAGCGACCCGGCGCCGCCGCCCTGGCCGCCCTGCGTCAGGAACGCCTGATCCTGGCCGCCGTTCACGATCGTGTCCGTGATCGTGGCTTTCGCCTGGTAGACGTTCACGCCGACGTTGGCCGGGTTGTTGATCGTCGTGACCTTCACGCCGGTCGACCCCGGCTTCGCGACCGTCCATCCCGACGGTGGAGGCGGCGTGACGGCGGGCCACTGCGCTGTCCCCGCGGCGAGCGTCCCGACCGCGACGACCTGGTAGACGTGCTCGGCCGTGTCGTGGATGCCGAACGTGATCTTCGCCTTCGTGGGCGAGTTGTCGTTCGACACGAGTTTGCCGTCCACGAGGTACTGGTGGCCGATCGTGCCTGCCGGGTTCGTCCAGGAGAACGTGATCTCCTTCGCGGTCGGGGTGCCGACGACGGTGAGCGCGATGCTCACAGAACCCTCTTGACGAGCGCGACGAAACCGATGATCGCGAGAACGATGACGATCAGGATGACGAGCAGCAGCCCTCCGATGAAGCCTAGAACCATGAAGCCTCCCCTCTACTCACAGGGGGGAAGTCTAGGACGGCGGGTAACGCGCGCGTTACGCGAGAAGCGATAGTTGGGCGCGAGCCTCCGCCAAGTTCCTGCATGCCGTCTCCCAGTAGGACGGCTTCAACTCGGCTCCGATGAATCTCCTGTCCAGCCGTAGCGCCACCACGCCCTCAGACCCAACCCCAGCGAACGGTGAGAACACGAGATCGTCAGGCGCAGACCACAACTTGACGCATCGTTCGATCACGCCGAGTTGCAACGGCGCAGCGTGTCGTTCGTCCCGCTCGTCACGAGCTTGCGACACGTTGAGCACATCCGTTTCACGGATGCCGCCTGGGTATCCCTCACCGGCCCGATACCACACCGGGGCAGCCCATTCGATCCATTCCTCCTGTGTGATCCAACCGTCAGGGTTGCCGTAGCGCTCAGATACTCCCGCGTGGATCGGTAGCGGGTTCTCCCCCGGCTTGCGAAACTGCAACACGTAGTCGCCCAACGCCATGTGCATCTTTGACGAGTCGCGGGCGAGGGTCTTGAACAGAAGCCCCTGATCCTTCGTGCGGATCGCTTTCACCTGAGGGTCTTTGTCGATGCAAACCTCGCCGTAATAGATCCATCCCTGCCGCTCCATCAGCCGGATGACGTGGCCACGGAAGTCTTTGATCCCGACGTAGCCATCCCGGACCTTCTGCGCGGTCGTCTGGCACAAATGGATCGCGCACGTTCTTCCCGGCACAGTCACCCGGAGCAGGTCGCGGGCGAGCGGACGCATCATGCCGACGAACTCGCGCAGGTTGTGAGTGTTACCCATATCCCGCTCGGATGCCGAGTAGACATACATGCCCGGAAACGGCGGCGAGAACACGCTCAGACCAACACTGTCAGGTTCAAGTTCAGTGACGATCTCCGTACAGTCGCCTAGATGGAGCGTCCAGCCGTCTCCTTCCGCAACATCGCGGTGGTATGCGCCTGGTTGCTTCGCGGTTCGCGCGTCGGCTAGATAGCGGACGATCTGCTCCATCATCAGTTCAGCCTCTTTCGCTTTACGTTGCACATTTTCGATCACGACCCGTTCTCCCTCGGACGCGAACACGAACACCTCAACGGGCCGTGTCTGGCCGAAACGCCAGCATCGCCGCACAGCCTGATACCACTGCTCATAGGAGTCGCTCAGACCGACGAAGGCGACCCGGGCGCAGTGCTGCCAGTTCAAGCCGAAGCCCGCGATCGTCGGCTTGGTGACGAGGATCTTTAGACGCCCCTCGCTGAAGTCGAGCAGGGCTTGCTCCTTGCGCTCCGGGGTGTCTGAGCCGCGAATCTCCACGGCTCCTGGAATTGCCTTCGCCAGCGCCTCCGACTCCCGGTTGTAGTCACACCAGATGATCCACGGCTCGTCAGGTTCAAGCGCGATAGCCGTGGCGCAGGCCGCCACACGGTCGTCTGTTGAGGCGAGGCGGGCCTCTCGCCGTTCGTCAAGCGTTCTGGCCTCAACCGGGAACAGACGATCAACGTCAACACGTCCGTCGCCGAGCCACTCGTGTATCAGTTTCAACGGGGGCAGCAGGTAGCCATCGTCGTCATGGCCTAGGTCTGACGGGCGACGAACGGCGATAGCCCAGCCTGCGACCCACTGCCAGAACGCGCGTTGCGCATGGCCCTTTAACCGCCAGTGCTGGACGGCCACTTGATCCTCGTCGTGGACGAAGAACTCGCCGAGCATCTGCTGACGTGTCATCACGCCGAGGAACTCAGCATGATTGCCTAACTCCGTGTGGTCATTCGGGGCAGGCGTCGCGGTGCAACACAGCCGGTAGCGGATCGGCTTCGCCCATGTCGTCAACCAGTCCCGGGTCTTGGAATCGACCGACTTCAGCATCGAGGACTCGTCCAACACAAGAGCGCCCCACTCACGATCCTGAAACAGATGCAGTCGCTCGTAGTTCGTGACGAGGATCGGGTCGTCCGAGTCGGCCGGGTGCCGAACGGCAGCCACACCCTCAATCCCGAACTTCTTTGCCTCACGCTCGGTCTGACGTGCGACTGCGAGGGGTGCGAGGATCAACGTCCGTCCGCCGTGACGTGGCTGGATCGCGCTTGCCCACTCCAACTGCATGAGGGCCTTGCCAAGCCCGGTGTCGGCGAAGATCGCGCAACGGTCACGTTCGAGCGCCCACTTGAGAATGTCCGCCTGAAACGGGAAGTGCGAGAGCGTCACTTGCCGCCCTTGAACATCGGCCGCACCTCGGTAGCGCCAAGATCACCGCGAGGCGCCGGGCCTCCGGCCGGTAACTCGGGCTTGACCGACTTTTTCTTCTTCGGGGTCGTCTCTGCATCGCCCATCTGAGTCTCGACGCACTCCCGAATGAACTCGCTCAGCGAATAGCCGCGGTCTCGCGCCTCGGCCTCCCAGCGATCCCACGTCTCGTCATCAACCCGTAGGTTCCTTAGCGGTGTTCTGGCCATCCCGCCAGTGTACCTACCGCTCGTGCGTTTCGGTAGGTACCGCTACCGGCGTGAGGAGTCCGCGGCGCGCGCGAGCAACTCGGTGAGTTCTGCCTGCCCGGTGGCCGGGCCGAACGACGGGATATGAGCCAACTCCTCCATCGCGGTGACTTGGGCGCCCGGGTCGCTCGAAGCGGCGCCTGGGTTGATGAGGCTTGCTGCGCGTTGCATGTGGCGGCGGATGGTGCCGCGCGGGACGACTATCCGGTTGGTAGCCATGCCGCGAGTTTACAGCGGGCCGGTGAACATGCCGTCGCTGCCGCCGAACCGGTCGGGCGCGATGTTCACCTCGACCCCTGACTTGTCACGGCCCGGCACGTAGGTACGCATCGGGACCGGTGGGGCAGCCCACAGTTTCAACTCCGTCAGCGCCCAGACGGCGGCGTCGAGGCGGCCCGGGCTGGCGTCACCGGCCACCCAGGTGGTTAACTCGTCCTCCAGCGCGGCGAAGTCCGCGGCCGGGCCTACGTGGTGGACACGGCCGACCTTCTCGCGTTCCTCATCGGACTCGTACAGCGCCGCGACCGGCTCCGCCCGTGTGCGCTTCCCGCGGGACGCCGTGATCTTCTTGACCGGCACGTTCGGGTCGACCGAGTGGATGACGAGTTCGCACATCTCGCCGCCGTTGTTGACCTCGACCACGACCAGATCAGCCTCGAACTCGTAGTAGGCGTCGACCGCGGCCTGCGCCCACGCGCGCGGGCCACCCCGCGTCTGCGTGCGGTCAGCGAGGACGTAGCCGTGCTGGTCAGAGTGGCCCAGCCCTGCCACCACGATCCCGGCGTTGTCGGCGCTTTCGCCGCTGGTGGTGTTCGGGTCGACCGCGACCACGATCCGGCTCAGCGGCGGCGCCTCCGGCACCCGGAGTTTGTCGATCATCGTCCGGGTCCACAACGCCCCTTCGACGTCTTCGAGGATCTCCGCCTCGATCTCCTGCCGTCCCGTCCGGGTGCCCTCTAGCGGCGCCACAACGGCCTGCCAGAACGCCTCCGGCAGGTTGGCCCGGTTCTCGTAGCTGGAACCTCTCACGAGCGTCAGGAGGTTCGGGGGTAGCGCCACCAACTCCTTCGTCAACTTGTTCGGCCTCGGGGTGGTAGTCAGCACCGCCTGCGGCTTCGTCCCTTGCCGCAAGCCGAGCTTCATGTTCGAGAACGCCGTGTCGAGCACGTCGCCCTTCGACGCGTCCTTCCAGGAGGACACCTCCTCGCCCCACACGTAGTCATGCTGCGGGCCACGTAACCGGTCAGGCTCCTCACTGGAGAAGCCTTTGATGACGGTGCCGTTCGCGAGCGTGAGTTCCAGCAGTGACTTGTTCCAGCCGATCGAACGGCTCTGGCCGAGCAGCGCGTCAGCGGGTATCACCGACAAAAGGCCCGTGACACCCTCGAAGCAGGTCGAGCGAACATCTCCCAGCGTGGGGGCGATCACGCCTATCCGGCAACGACGGCTCAGACCCTTCTCCTTCACCCACTGGGCTGCCGCCAGAGTTTTTCCAAAACCTCTCCCGGCCAAGATGAGAAAGAACATCCAGTCCCCCGGCGGCGCCTGCTGCTTCGGGCGTCCGGTGAACCGCCACGAGTTCAGCATCGTGGCTTTCAACTCGTCGACGGTGATGCCGCGCTCCTGCGCGAACACCGTCAGCACCGTTTCGCGTTCGACGGGGTTCAGTCCCGCGAGGCGTTCGAGCGGCGACTCGACCGACGTCACGCCGTCTTGGCGGTGCGGCGTTCGGCTAACTCGTCGATGCGGGAGTCGAACTGTTCGGCCATCTCCGCGATGCCGCGCTGGTTGAAGTCGAGCGGGTCGTCGTCTTCGATGGGGGCGTACTGGGCTGGTTTGCCCCAGCCGCGGTCTGCCAATCGGTCGGCGGCTTGGAGGCGGTGCTCCATTTTGGCGTCCTTGTTGCCGAGCACTGACGCCCAGAAGCGGGCGAGAAGAAGGGACGGGTCTTCGCCTTCCTTGACGGCTTGTGCGAGGACTTCGCGGGTGGCGTGTGCGAGTCCACGTGGTCTGCCGCCTGGGTTTCCTGACTTACCTTTTTCGAATGGGCGGCCGGGTGGCGGTGTGTTTTTGGGTGGTGCTGTTTCGGCGCTGATCTGTGGGGCGGGTTGTGTCACGGGGCTGTAGCGTACGGGAAGTTTCGCAAGTGCGTCAAGGTTATGGGGTGCAGCGGTTCGTGAGGGCGTCGACGGGGCAGCCGTGGACGCATCCCCATACGGGGTGGCAGGCTTCGTGGTGGACGCGTTGTTGGAATGTCGAGAGGGGTTTTTGGGTGCCGCGCCGGAGGCGTGGTTCGTCTTTCGGTTTGGCCGCCTTGGTCTCCGCCTTGGTCTTGCGTTTCACGAAGCGTTTCGGGGCGTTGATGGCGGGGAGCCGGTCGGCCTTCTCTTGGTTGCAGTCGAGGCAGAGGGTTTGGAGGTTGTCTTCGTGGTCTGTCCCTCCGGCTGAGACGGGCCAGACGTGGTCGACCGTGAGGATCTCGCGGGGGTCGGCGCCTTTCCGGATGCCTCCGTCCCGTCGGGCCTGCTCGATCTGTGCGAGCGTCTCGGCCTCCCCGACGTAGTGGCCGCAGTGGCGGCATCGGAAGCCGTCGCGGGTGAAGATGCGGAGTCGTTTAGCGGCCGTGACTGCCATCGGCCACCGTAGCCGAAGTCACGCGCGCGTTACCGGGTGGTGCCGTGGGTCGGGTCGCATCGAGATCCACCTGACCATCTGCCCGACCTCCATGTGATCCAGCGCCGGGACTTCTTTCCGTTTCGGGCTTGGCCGGACGATCTTCGTGCCGCGCCCGTCCACGGTGACGAGGCCGACGTCGCTGGGTATCCAGCAGGTCGGGGCTTCTCTGAGGACTCTTGACGGCGTCAGTTCGCCTTTGCCTTGGCAGGTGGGGCAAACGATGTACTCGTGGCTGTCCCAGCGGGACGTGGACGGCTTCGGGAGGTAGACGTGATGGGTTTTGTTACGCCACCGTTTCGGGGTGCAGGTCTGTCCGGCGAAGCCGGGGCAGCGTTCTCCGTTCCAGTCCTCGTCGGCCCAGACTGGTTCCTTCCACGCTAACTCGGCGGCGGTGAGCATCCCGGCTGGTACGGCGAAGTAGAACTCGTGGCACCAGGCGACCGCCTGTGAGCGCTTGTGCGGCTTCAGGAGTTCCCGGCGCAGGTCGCCGCGGCTGATCTTCACCTCGTAGCCGACACGGGCGTAGCCGCCCTGAGACGACCATGCGCTGAACGCGAGCAGGTCGATGCCTCGGTACTCCTCGATGCACGTCCACGGGCCGGGCATCTGGCCGCCATAGCCGGGATGACGCGCATACAGCGCGGACTTCACCTGCTCCGCGTTCACGCGGGCGTTACCTGCGGGTCCTGGATCTGGTCGTCTCGGAATAATTCCGGAATATTTTGGCGCCCGGAATCCGTCGTCTACGCGCCTGGTTCGGCGTCTCTGACGGCGGCCCGGATCTGCTGGACGGGTTTCCCGTCCCAGAGCCTGCAGATGCAGCCTTTGATGCCGTAGTTCCCGATCGCGGCCCCGGCTCCGAGCGCGAGCGACCCGACAACAGCGGCGACGGTGGTGGGCATGTCGACGTTCCAGTAGCCGACCGCCCAGACGATGAGGACACCAAGGCCGATCCCTGAGCCGCCGCCGACGTACACGCCGGGATTCTACGGTGGGTCATGCCGAGACTTTCGTGATCGACTTGACGTAGCAGGCTTTGCAGAGGCCGCTGTCGTTCTTCCGACTGCCTTTCTCGCCCGCGGGCAGGCGGGGTTTCCCGCAACGGTCGCACGGCACCTTGTGACGTTCGCGGTAGTCCTGACGGAGTTTCGTCAGGCAGACACGACAACTCTCGTGGAATCCCTGCGGGCGGACGTCTTTGAACTTGACCCCGGCCCCGAACGCCTCCGGGTACTTAAACGTCTTGCAGGTGCGGCAGTAGACCGCGGCGACCTGGCCGAACTCGTCGTAGCGAAAGCGGCGACGGCCTTCCCCGCGCAGGAACGGCAGATCGCACGCGACGGTCGTGGCCCCTTGTCTCGCTTCGACGCGTGCTCGGCCGCCACGCACGGGCCGCCGCACTTCGAGCAGGAGTCCCTATACGCGCGTTTCGCGTGTTCACTGAGCTTCCTGGTGTTCTCCGGGGTCGCTATCCGTGAGACGGCGTTCTGCGAGACGCCGAACATCGCCGCGACGGTCTTCTGCTCAAACCCGGCTGCGAGCAGTGTCCGTGCGGCGTCGTGGTCGAATCTGCGAGGGGGCGGCATCAGTCGACGTGACTCGACGGACGGCCCGGTGGCCCCTCGACCTGGGCCGTCCGCCCAACCACGCTCACCAGTTCTGCCCCATCGGGACGAGGAACTCGGCTGCCTGGTCGTGCTTCCCCTCCGCGTACAGGCCGAGACCGGTCACCATGTTCGTCATCGCCTCAACGGCCATCACCATCGAGGCAGGGTCGCGCGGGAGCGCCCAGACGGGAAGCGGCGGCACACCCGGGACCATCTCGCGCACGCACGCGTCCGCGGCATAGAGGAACCGTCTCGTTTCCCGGTAGGCGCGCCACGGGCCGGTGCCGGGGATGCGAGACACCAGGTTGAAGACGAGCGGGTTCACCGATGCTCCTCCTCGAACAGCGTGATCTGACGTGCCGCACAGGCGGCCTGCCAGCGGGCACGAGACTCGACCAACCAGCGGATCTGCTCGGCCGCTTCGTCCAGTAACGCGCGCGTGCCAGGCGCGTGCGGCTCGAAGTAGGGGGTCGACAGCGAGGTACGTGCTCGGAGCCTCTCAGCGACCGCCAGAGCCTCCCGGCCGTCCTGGTCGATGCTCACAGTCGACCCATCGCTTCCCACCGTTCAAGCGCTTTCTGAACCTGCAGACGGGTCAGCAGGTCAAGCTCGTACGCACGAGTCTCCGTCACGGTCCCGGTGCCGACGCATTCGGGGCATTCGATGATGCCGACCTTCACGATCCCGTAGGCGGCCATCTGCTCGTCGGAGAACTGCTCCGTGATGGCGGCGTCCATGTCGCGGCAGTCGAGCACCCGGTCGCCCAGGCAGCACGGGCACACGACACTCATGACGTCGCCTCTATGCGCGGGTCGTTAGAGAGACGCCATTCGTAGAAGGTCTTGGCGTTCGGGATCACTCCAACCATGTCCTTGCCGATGCCGAGTGCGTATTCAGCCAGATAGGCGTTCAAGGTCGTGCCTGGGTCAATGCCTCCATCCGACGACAGAGCGTCAGCGTAAGCCTCGATGACATCAGAGAGCGGAATGCGAACCTCGCCGGTCACAACGACCCAATCCTGACGTTCGTTCACGGCCGCACCGTCGCTTGTTCCCACGCCATCTTCGCGAGCGCCCACGGGAGATAGATCAGCGCTTCGGCCGTGAGGATCAGCAACTGGGCGCGCTCGCGGTTCACGGTCGGCTCCCGGCCCACGGCGACACGACCCATAATCTAGTCTCACGATCGAACACTCCCACGCGGAGCGCCCGTTCGCCCTTGTGGAACTCACCCTCGGCGTGCAGGGTCAGCAGCGTGATGCCGAGACCCTCGACGCTGGTCTCGGCGATCCTGCGGCGCTCACCATACGTGCCGATGATGTAGACGGCGAGTCTGTCCTCACCGTCGGGGCGCGGCTCGTCGCCATGCTCGTTCAGATGCAGGCTAGTCATCGTCGATCAGCGCGCCTTCTCGGCCGCCAGATGGCGAGGGGCGACGAGGCTCGCGGACGCCGATGTCGGGCGGCAAGATGTCGAAGTCCTGCGCGAGTGCGTCGCGGAGTGCGACGAGTTCGCCGACGGACAACTTCCTCACCTGTTCGGCGGCCTTTTTGACGGCCGGGGTGTATGTGCCTTTCACCTCAGTCATCGCCGCCGTCGACTCTCGCAGCAGGGAATGCCGGGACGGGAACGAGCGCTACCGCGAGAAGTCTGCCGTTCCTGACGACGGCCGTCCAGTCGCTAAACGCGTCATCGCCCGAGGTTTCCCAGCCATCAATCGCGATCTCGGCGCCGAGCGGCTTTCCCGCCAGTTCCTCGGTCGCCGTGCCGGAGCCGCGGATCAGATTGTCGTCGCGGTGGATCTCGGTGATCGAACCGACGATCATGTTTTCGCCTGTCGTCCAGAAACCGATCCTGTAGAGCGGGACAGGCGTCTCCCAGGTGATGGCGCCATGAGCGATCTTCCGCCGATCGGTGCTCTCCTCGCCTTCGACAAGCAGAGTAGCGGTGAACGGGAACTCGAACGTCTGCTCAGTCATCGCCGCCGCTCTCCATCCACGTGTCGTATGCCTGCACGACGTCGGGGAACCCGAGCCGCAGCTTCGCCTTGTTCTCGAAGTCGGCCTTTGCGATCAGCCGGAGCAGGTGGGCGGTGAACCAGTCGCCGTTCCCGGCGATGATGTCGGCCATGCGCGCCTTGTCGTAGGCGGAGATCACGCGACTGCCTCCTCGTCCCGCCAGATGGCGGCGTTGTAGCGGGCCAGCAAATCCTCGGACTCGGCCAGCAGCGTCTCGGCGACCCGGAGTGCGTCATCCTTCGCCGCGATGTCGCGGCGCAGACGCACGATCGTTTCGCGGTCGTCGACGGGCGTCTCGACGTAGAGGCTCCGGAGGCGGCCGTCAGGGGATGTGCCGATCAGGGCGGCCAGCATCGCTGCGTCAGCCGCGGGGCCGCGCGCGACACGTGCGTCCGCGAGGGTCACGCGAACGCTCCGCACGAGCAGTCGGCGCTGCACTGGCCGTCACCGTTCGGGCCGTGATGCTCGGTCGTGTGGTGGCCGCACGAGCACCACTCCTCGGGGTGCAGGTCGCGGCTCTCGCCGTCGCTCAGATGGCCCCGGTAGCCGTACGCTTCCGCGGCGCCGTTGAAGATCAGGGCGCGGACGCGGCGGGTGGTCGTGTCGAGGGTCACGCTGCCACGCCTGCCTGCTCTAGCAGTTTGTACGCGGCGAACGTCATCTCTTCACCGCGGTAAGTCACGATCTCTCTCGCGTTCGGCAGATGAGATGCCTTCTCCCACGCACGAACGGCGGCCTTGACGGCAGCGGTGGAGGCCAGGACTTCGCAGACCTCGCCCGTCTCAGTCCACGCGTCGGCCTCTTTCTGGGCTTGAGCGAAGGAACGTATCGGGCCTGTGTAGCCGATGCCCGCTGCGTTCTGCTTGCTCGTGCGCTTCACGTAGAAACTCATGACGCCACCAGCGAAACCCTGATGAGCGCGGAGTGCGCTCGCTCGCGGCGGATCTTGCACTCGTCCATCCACGACAGCGCCCGCTTGTAGGCGGCCTGGTTCTCGGGAGTACCGGTGCGCTCAGCCGCTTGAACGAAGTGCTTCCGCGCGATCCGGTAGTCCTCGTCGCGCTCTGCAACCTCTGCGCGAAGTGTGGTGATGCTCTGCTCGTTCATGGGAGACTCCTTTCGGTAGGGGCCGTGTCTCCGTGCTTACATATAGCAGACTACCACCTAGGGGTGGGTTTGTCTACCCTCAGGCCGCGACGAGTTCACGGCCGTTACGGGCCGCTAGACGTCGCTCACAAGATTCGCGCGACTCCCGAGTCCTGTGGGTGTGCGGGCAGCGCACAGGGAGCGGCTCACGACGCGCGAGCACGTACCGGCGAAGGGCTTCCAACTGCGGATGGTGGGAGCGGCAGACGGTCAGAAGATTCGACTCGTCGAACGGCGCGCCGCCTTCTGCGAGCGGGGTCAGGTGATGTACCGAGAGGGGACCGCCGGAGCAGGAGCCGCCCAGGAGACGGCTAACCGAGCAGGTGCCGTGGTCTCGTGCGATGACGGAACGCCGAACGTCCGCCCAGAGCGAGGTGTTGTAGATATCCGCCACGTGGATTCACCAACGTGAAGTGTGCCAGTTGCATCAGACGTTGCGCACTATGGAGTCACGCGCGCGTTACTCATCGTGAACCGTCTCAGACCCTGGCCGCCTCGGTACGGGATCGGCTTGACCGGGGTCGGGTTCTCCAGCAGCCAGTGGAACTGGCCCGGCTCGGCCCACGGGCTGTCGCTGTCCCTCACGACGTCGACTAGCTCGACGTGGCCCAGGATGACGCCGCGCGGCTCGTCGGCACCAGGGCGTCCGACTCTTCGATGCCAAGCTCCCGCGCGGCCATCACCCGGTGGTTGCCCGACAGGACCTCGAACGTGTCGTCGTCGTGCGGGCGGACGAGGATCGGTGCCAGGAACCCGTCGCGCTGCATCGAGTCCTTCAACGCGTCCATCTGGGCCTCGGAGAGGTACTGCGGGTTTCGTTTCAGCGCGACCAGCTTGTCGACGCGCAGGTAGAGGAGTTCGCCCTTGTCAGGAACCGTCTGTGCGCTCACGTAAGCCTCCACACCGCGTCGATGAGATACCAGTAGAGGTGAGCGATGACCGTCAGTACCGCGACGCTCAGAACGATGCAGACGCCGATGGCGACTAGCAGGATGATCCATCCGATCCGACGGCCGAATCGGTACATCGCGGGGTGAGCGGTACGCAGGTGAGCACTGGCGTCGACGGGTGGCGCCGCCGGTTTCAGCCCGAGATCGGGGATGTGCGGCATCAGGCGACCATCCTGTCACGGACGGGATACTCCCGCTCGATGACGTAAGCGAAGCCAAGATCGGCGGCGAAACTGATGGCCGCGAGCGGGATCAGTTCGAGCACGATCGGCTGTATCCGGGAATGGTGTCTGGAATGTGCTCGTGTACAGATTCCCAGACCATTGGGCAGCGCCCACATCAGTTCGCGCAGCAGATCGGTGTGCGCGTCCTCGTCGAGATACTGCTCGTGCGCGACCGCGGACACGTAGCGTCGGATGATCTGGGCACGCAGGATGTGATGGCCCACGACAATGCCGCGGCATTGCTCCTCGATGTTAGGGCATACCCGACAGCCGAGCGCGGTTGTCCGGCGCCGCCACTCCTTCGACGCTTCGATCTCCAGGTTCTTCGTCGCGACCTTGGTCCTCACCGCCGCTTCCCCTTCACGCTGGTCGCCAGCTTGCCGCGGCCGAACGAATACCCCTTCTGGATCTGGGCGCCCTTCAAGATCGCGACCTGCGCCTTGTTCGCCGCCGCGTCGGGATGCGGGACAGCGATCAGCGGGTCGAGCCCGGCCGTCTTGCGCGCCTGCGCGAGTCTCTGCCAGTCCGTCCGCTTGCCCATCAGAGGGATGCTAGCCAGTCGTCGTAGCGGCAGCCGTGGATCGTCCACAGGCTGTTCGGTATCCACGTGCCGAGCGTGGCCGACGTGAGTGCCCCGACTGCCACCTCCGTCGCCGCCGGGTAGCGGAACGTGCTGCGACTGCCGAGCACCTTCGCGACCTCGTCATAGTCGGACGGGCGCCACAGGTACACCTCTGACCCGGCTTTCGCTAGCCCGCTCATGAACACGATCTGCCGTTCGGATGGCTTGTTCTTCTCGGTCTTCAACTCCGCGAAGATCGTCCGGTCCCGCCACATCGTCCGGTCGGGGAAACCCGGGGCGCTCCCTTTCGAGCGAAGCGTGTGATAGCTCTGCCAGCCGAGAGTCGTGGCGACGCCTTTGTTGGCGCCGAAGACGAATGCGTCCCATTCCCGTTCGATCATGTTGCGGAGATCGATCGGCGCGTGGAGCGGCATCAGAATGTCTGCTCGTCCTGGAACATGAGCACTTGGCCGTACGTGAACTCTCGGCCCTCAGTGTCATGAAGGACGAGTTGCGCGAGCGGCACCGCCGAACCGGTGAGGGATGTTGCCGTCAGCCCGAGTACCAGTTCGGCGACTGTGCCGCCCAGCGCGGGGTCGAGTTCGACGTTCGACCCGTCTTGGAGAACCGCGCGAACCATCAGACCGGCAGCGGGTCGTCCAGCCCAGTGAGGCGTTGCGGCTGCGGCCAGCCTTCCGGCTCATCCGACGGTGGGGACGACGGCATCGGAACGGTGTTCAGCCCGGTCACGATCGTCTCGACCTTCGGCGTGCGTGGCTTCCAGGCGTTCTCGGACACCGCGACGCAGATCGGCGGCGGCGTCTTGCCGTAGAACAGCCGGATCGCGTGGTCGCGGTCACGTGCCTCTCGTGAGCCGACGAACCGCCAGACCATCAGGTTCTCGTCGGACTCCAGCACGTAGAACCGGGTCACGGTCGACAGCGGAGGCGCGACCAGTGTCGTCGCCTGATTTTTCGTTTCTGTCATGGCTACTCCTCCCCGATGACTGACCGCACCTGCGCCCACACCTCGGCCGAGATGACAGCGCCGCCGTCGCTGGTCGGCTGCCCCTGGTGCGCGACCAGGTTCAGGACTTCCAGCGCGCGCTGAGCGAGCGACGCGGGCCGGTCGATCACCGTCTGTTGGCCCTGGGTGGGTTCGCCGCTCTTCGCCTTCTTGATCTCGGCCCGAAGAGTTTCGCGATCCCAGCCGTTCACGACGGCTTCGTTCAGCCAGTACACCTGCTCCTCGCGGTCGAGCGCACGGACGGCTTCGTGGATGGTGAAGCCGAGTTCGACACGGCGCACGTCGAGCGGCACCGACCGGCAGAGAGACGCGTAGTTCTCCAACGTCGCGACTTTCAGGCCGGTGATGCGGTGCGCGACGTCGTACAACTCCTGCGGTGTCCCCTCGACCGCCTGCGCGTGGTCTTCGCCGAACAGGTCGGCGCCGAACGCGAGCGCGTCGCCGAGCCAGAACCGGGACGACTCTGCGAACTCGCCGATGTTGTGGAGGATGGTCGTCCAGGTGTCGAACTCCATCGCGGTGTCGGTCAGCACGAGGCCGCGCAGATGGACGCTGTCGGGCGGGAACAGGAACAGTTGGCCGACTTCGCGGAGCGCCGGGAGGCGTGACTCTGCGATCTTCAACGCCTCCGCACCAAGGGCGTCAGCCGGGGCGCTCTCGACAGGAGCAGCGGCAGCGAACTCGGCGTCGTCGGCGGCCTGCCGTGCCTGCTCCGCGAGCGCTTGCACTCGGTCGAGTTCCGCGATCCGGGCCTCTTCCTCGTTCGGCTCGTCGTCTCCGAGACTGGCTTCGGCGATGTCCTGCAGTACCTCAGCTTCGCTTTCGCTCATGGTTCTCCTTCATCGTTGGTTCGGAAGTAGCAGCCTACACCTGTGCCCGATAACGCGGGCGTTACTTGCCGCCCATCGGGTAGAGCACGGCGAGGGCGGCCACGTGCGCGGGGCGCGGGTAGTCGATCAGGCCGAGTGTCTTCAGGTTCGCAAGAAGTTGCGCGAATGTGCCGCCTCCCTTCGCCGTCACGGTATAGCCCGTCGCCGCTCCCAGATCGATGCGATTGACCGCATCTGGGTAGTGGAGGAGCAACTCGCGGAGAATCTTTCTCTCCGGCTCGGGCAATCGATCGAGCACGGCCGAGTGCATCGCCTCGTTCGTTCGGCCGAGGCCGGGATCTTGCGCCAGTGATCGACCGTGCTCCGTCAGCCGCACTGAACCGCGTCCCTGCTCGATGAGTCCCGTGCGGGTCATGTCGGCGATGATCTGCGCGAACGTGCCCCCGCCTTTCTTGCTGACCTTGTACCCGGCGACGAAGCCGGTCTGGATACGAGTCGGCTCCCCGATACCCATAGCCTCGAACCAGCCGAGCGCGTCCAGAACCTTCTGCTCTGGCGCCGTCACGCCGTTCGCAGAGATGTACGGCGTCACCGGCTTCTGCACCGGCCGATTGCCGACCGGTGCGGGACTCTCCCTCCGAACTGGTGCGTGGATGACCGGCGGTGGGATCGCGACCGTCTCGCCGATCTTGACAGCGAGAGCCGTAATGCTGCCGAGAGCCTCCGACAGACTCTCCTGCATGTTCGTCAGCCGCGCCAGTTGCGTCTCGTCCACGACCGGGGTAGGCACAGGCACTTCGACCAGCACCTCGACGGTCTGTCCAACCTCGATGTGCTCGGCGGTCAGCAGGCGTGCTTCGAGATCGCGGATACGCTTCTGGAGTTCCTTCGGGTCGCTGTCCTTCGCCCGTTGCACCGTCGCCTGCATCTGCTCGCCGAGCGCGTCGAGGTCGAGTTCAGTCCGTGCGGACGGCTCCTGCCGTGACTCGCCCGGCTTCGGCGTCGCATAGGAGTCGAACGTCCGGATGCGCCGCACCTGCACCTTCTGCAGCATCCCGCGGAGCGGCGACCACACCCAGGCGGTGCCGGTCGGGAGCGACTGCAGCGACTCGATGACGCCGGAGTCGTCACGGAGATCCTTGTCAGCGATCCAGCCCTTCACCGCCGCCCTTGAGCGCTCCGAGAGTTGCCGCATCGCGATCAGCGTTTCGATCAGGTCGAGCACGTCCTTGTTCAGCGCCTGAGTCCGCTGGGTAATCATCACGATCCCGAGTCCCCATGCCCGCCCGCGTTTCGCGATCGTTTCCATCGCCCCCAGTGAACGTGCTGTTTCGCCGCGGGGGTTCTGCGGGGCGAACTCGTCGGCCTCGTCCACAACGAGTAGCAGCGTCGTCCGTGCGCGGGCCTTGCGGCGGTGGAGATGCTCCAGGAAGTCAGCGACGAACTGGCGCGCCGCCGCCTTCGTCAGCAGGTCGGACAGGTCGAGCACGAACGAATGACCCGAGTCGACCACCAGATCAGCGATCAACTTGCCCGCGGTCGGCTCCAACGGCAGGTCGCCGTGCGGGCCGCCGAGGACGTACACCGGAAGCCCTGGGCCGTCACCTGCAGCGTTCGAACGGAGACCGTTGAAGACGCCATTTGGATCTATGACGACGAAGGGAACCTTCGCGGCATGTGCCTCTTCCAGGATCACAGCCGCCGTAAAACTCTTCCCGGCACCTCGTGTTGCCACGATGCCCACAGCCTCTGTGACGACATCAAGAGGGAGTGTGAAACCTCGTGCGAGATGGATGTCGCTCATCGCACGATCCTGTGGGCCAGCCGCCAGACAGTCGACTGCGATACGCCGAAGCGAGTCGCAACTGCCCGTTGTGTTTCGCCGTGCGCGACAGCGGCGCGCACTTCCTCGACCTCAGCATCGGTCAATGTCGCAAGATGCTGGTCGAACCCGCGATGGACTGGCGGTGGGCTGAGGCGCCCCTTCGACTTGCAGTCCTGCATGTTGTCTGCCTGTGTGCCGAGGAACAGATGATCGAAACGAACGCATAGCGGCGTGTCGCACTTATGAAGAACCCACAGATCGTCAGGCAGTTCGCCGCCGTGAATCACCCACGAGAGACGATGCGCGTACTCCTGCCGTCCGTCGTTTATCAGCGCGCCGTAACTGCTGCTCGTGGGGCCTGTCCAGAGCCAGCAGCCCTCGCTTCGCTGAACGCAATGCCAGAATCTCTCCTCGACGGTCGGATCAAGCGTGGTGATAGCGCGTCCGCTCACGCAACGTCCTGACGTTCGAGCGCGAGAAGCTCGTCGAGCCGTGCCTCTGTCTGCTCGCGCGTCAGATCCTCGTGGAGATACACCCAGGCGTAATAGCCCGCCACGAACGGCTTGAACCAGTCGGAGTGCTCGCTCGGATAGACACGTTCCATCACGACCTTCGACTGGATCGTCAGGTGACACCGCTGGCAAAGGGCCAGGAGATTCCACCAGGCCAGGTTCGATTTATCTCCATCGGCGTGATGAACAGTCAATATCCGCCATTCCCCTTCGGTGATGAACCCGTCCTCTACGAAGTGGGATGCGACCCCGTCGACGCCACCGTCCCACTTCTCGTCGTCGGGCATCCGAAATCGCACGTCGTAGCCGCCTCCGTAGTGGCGGCACTGCAAGTCGCAGCGCGACCAGCGCCCGCCGGACGGTTCGACGCCGAGCATCTTCGCGTCACCCTTCGGGATGTACGGGTGGAGGCAGCGGAGGCAGCGATGACCGGCTTCGAGCCTGACGCGCGCCTTGGCCGACCCCATGCCGAGACAGGATGGGCAGACATAGCCAAGCGCGCGTATCTGGGGACGCAGCCGCGTGATCGCCGCGTTGACGTTGAATAAGCCTGATTCAGAACCGTTCTCGTACACGGAGAGACCCGATTCGCGATGCGTGACCTTCACACCGTTCCCTCCCTGACCGGCGGAGCGAGAGATGGACGCCGTGCCGCGATCGACATCGTAGGCCCACGGATGAATCAGATCACCCGAGCCGCCGCACGTCTGGCAGCAGTTCCAGTCGGGTGGGTAGTCGTTGCGGAAGCGGGCGTCGTGTTCGCCGCGTGACCGTCTCGGCTCCTTGAAGATAGGAACCTCGGGATAGTCGTCAAGCTCGAACAGACGGTCACTCACAGGCGGTAGCAGTCTATCCGAACGAGGGCCGGGCCGCTACCCCTTCGGGCACTTGTGGCCGCGGCCGTCGGCACGGTCGAGTTCCGCCACGGCGCCGTCGTGGGCCTGCTGCTCAGAGTGGTCGTACTTCGTCAGCGCCTGCCCGCACGCGACGCATGTGGCGGCCCACCAGTCAGGCCCGTACCACTTCTGGTTGTACGTGCGGACCCGTGGGTCGCGGCCGTCGGGCGTTACCGCCTCCGTCTGCTCGTAGACGACCGTCTCGATGACCCCGTCGACTAGCCATGCCCCGGCTATCCGGCTTTGCTTCTTGCCCGCGCCAAGGTCAATACACATCGCCTCGTTGCCGCGGCTCTGTTTGCGGCGTATCTCGTCGCCGACGGTGTGACCTACCAGTTGCGGGAACGCGGAGCATTTCCTCTCGGCCCAGTCGGACCAGAGGATGCCTCCCTCGGCGTACCAGCCGCCCCGTGACTGGCCGCAAGCGTCGAAAACGGGGTTGCCCTTGTCCTCGCGCCACAGTTCCCGTAGCCGTGCTTCTGCGGCGGCGGCGGTCTTGAAGTGTCGGCCCCAGTAGGACGACAGTCCGGCATGGCTGACGAGCACCCCGTCGATGGCGATGCAGGGTCGAATCAGACCGCGCGCGTCGAGTCTGAGTAGATGCTCTCGAATCTCGGGATCACGGAAGAACCCGGAGAACCCGACGGTGATCGTGAAGTACGGGTGCTCGTGGTTGCCGACCAGGTAGACGTCGAACCATTTCTCCGCCATGCGTAGGCATCTGAGGTCGTCCTGGACGGAGGAGGCGACGCAGTTGCAGAGATCGCCGAGTTGTATGACCATTGTGTCGCGATCTAGCCGCCCGAGTTCGTCGGCGATGCCCTGACTCCTCAGCAAGCCATGAACGAGGCCGACGTTGCCGTGCGCGTCGGGGACAACGAAGGCTCTCACGCGCGCGTTACTGGTCGCGGTAGATGATGGCGGACGGGTTGTAGACCTCGGCGATCATCGCGCGAATCCTGAGCGCCTCAGACGTCGCGACCTTCAGCCCAAGCGTGACCCGTTCGGCGTCCTTCTCGAACGAGGCGTCGACGCGGCGCACGAGCCGCGCGTGCTCCTCGGGGCTTGCGCACTTGCAGCCTGAGCCTTCCGAACGGCGCGTCACGGGCACCGCCAGCCGAGGCCGAACTTGCGCTCGAAAACCCGCCACGGGTACCAACGGCCGTCGTGCCAGAAGCCCCAGTCGCGGCGAAGCGGCCCCATCAGGACGAGAGTCGTCGCTCCGTGCGGCCCGACCTCGGTGATATGCGAATGGGTGGCCGACCGGTAGCGAATCGTCGGCGCGTACACGCAGTCGATCGTCCCGTCGGGCTTGATGTCGTCGTAGCCGCCCTGGAGGACGAATGTCAGGAACGAGCGCGGATGATCGTGCGCGGCCCTGTCGCTTGCGCCTGGGAGGAACTTGTGCCAGAGCACCTTGAACCAGCGGTTGCTCACGAGCGTGCGGCGAAGCATGAGCGGGCACGCCTCGGGGCCGATGATCTCCCAGCCACGGCCGATCTTCCGAGCGGCCTGACCCGCCTGCGGGTCGAGAAGCCCGTCGAAGCCCGAGTCGAGCAGAGGGCTGCCGGAGCGCAGGGTTGCCGCCTCCTCGATGTCGGCCATCGGGTCGGCGTCCGGCTCGTCCCATCTCGCAGTCACGGCTTAGGCCGCCAGATGGCCCAGAACCCGCACGTCGGGCACTGATGCTGAACGTGCGTCCGCGCCTTCTTCTCCGCCCACGAGTGCCACTGCAGATATCCGTCAGGGGCCTTGGTGTGCTTCGACGCCTTCGGGCACTCGGCAGCGTTCCGGTAGCCGGGGAACGGCGGCGCGATCAGAAGCTCGGCGGGCGTGCTGGTCACGACGAGGCCTCTTCGTATGTCCGATGAGTTGAGATGCGGCGTGCCATTGCGATGAACTCATCCCCCGACATTCGGCCCTTCGTCTTATTGCAATGGAAGCAACACGTGACACAGTTGCTATCCGTATAGCCGAGTGACGAATCGTAACGGTCGATGCCGTTATAGGTGAACTGTCCGTAGGCTGAAGGTAACTTCGTCTGGTTCGCCGGAGGCTGGCCGCAGTAGAAACAAGACCTCCCGAACAAGTCGATCATCACCGCTCGCGATAGATCGAACGAATATCCACGCAGCCGAGCGCCCTGCTTGTAACTGGCGATGACACTGTTCATAGCCGCCTCGCCAGGAGCCAGACCATGCGTTGCACGAATCCGTTCAGCACGTAGGCAGCCGCAACTCTCGCGAGCGCCTCTCTTCAGCACATCTCCGTTGACTACCCTTTCCTTGCCGCACGTGCATCGACATCGCCAGTAGTGCCGAAGATGCCCGTCCTTCAGGCGCTTCTCTTTTTCGTATCCGATGACCGTCAGTCTGTTTACGACCAGCCCGGTCAAGTCTCTACGTTTACGCGGCATCTAGGCGGCGGATCTGTTTCTCACTTGCTTGGCACGCTCGGGGACCGGCAAGTCATAATGCGCGGAGAGCGTGATCCGGATCGCCTCTGCGGTGCCGCGCGGATAGACGGCACCGATCGCGCGTTCCAACTCGACCGGAAGCCGCAACATCAGATACCCCTTGTCGTCCTCCGGCTGCGACTTCCGAACGTTCGGCGTGTACGGCACCTTGAAGTGCTCGCACAAGATCAGGACGGTCAGATCGGTGAGGGACGTGCCGCGCTCCTGCGCGTCGGCGACCATCCGGGTGCGTAGATCGGGGTGTACGAACCACTCCTGGGTTTTGCGGGAGCGTAGAGCGACGTAGGTTTGCTCGGACTGTGAACTCATGGAGTAGCAGTCTACCTAAGCAACGGGCGACGTGCTACCCCGGCGAGTCACGCGGGCGTGAGGAAGAGTCCTCCGTCTGGTTCGGCGGGGCCGTTCGGTGTCGACGTGCCGCGGTCGTACCATCCTTGGACGCGGTAACTGCCAGGCAGGAGACGCTGCCAGTCAGGCTCGAACCCCGACACGGCAACATAACTCGCGTCCAGATGGGTGTCGCCCTCCAAGGAGTAGATGTCGAGCGAGTCGATCCCGTTGTTGTCTATCTCCCACTGCACGTAGCAGTTGTGATGCCACTCGTCCCCGATCGAAAGTCCGCCCGAGGAGCAGAAGGCATAGGACTGAGCCGCGCCGGGCCACCACGCGCACACTCGTGGGCATTCGGCATGGTGGACGATCTCCCACTCCTTCTCGCCGTCGCCTGGGTCGCTGATGACCAAGACGTGCTCCATGAAGCACGGGTCGTAGCCGTCGGGTTTACGCGGCCCAGGAAGTCTGATTCGCACGTCAGCGTCCATGAAGGATCTGGTGGATACGGGCAGGGCTGAGCGACGTCGCGGCGGCGATAGCGCGGATGGAGTGCCCGGCCGTGTGGGCGTCCCGGATGGCCTGGTCGCGGTTCTGCGACATGCGGGTGGCGTTCCGGGCGACCTTCGCGGCCAGTGCGAGCAGGTCGGTCATTGTTCCATCTCCGCCCATTCGCGGTCCGCATCCCAGATTTCAGGTGGGATCTTCTTAAGCTCGTCGGCGAGGCGTTTCATGTGCGGCAGAGACCTCTTGGCGGCTTCACCGATCTCGCGCATCGCAGCGTTCGTGTCAAGCGTAAGGAGCGTGAAGATGCGGGCGGCCTCGATAAAGACCCGGTTGCCACCGACGTAGTTGGCACGCGGCCGGTTGAACGCGACGACGCAGAAGGCCCAGAACAAGCCGAGCGCGGGGAATGCGAGCAGGTAGATCATGACTTCTCCTTCGGCTGTCGCCCGCCGCCGGGGCACGATTTGCCGCGACCCATGTGGCCGCCGAACGGGTTGAAGTGCCTCTTGACGAGACCGGCATCGTTCAGACGCACGATGATCCCGCACTCTGCGCAGCGGATGGGTTCAGTCATCGTCGTCACCCATTCCGATCGACCGGCGTTGCGCGTCGTGCTTCGCGACACGAGCACGTTCTCTGGCGAGCCGCTTCAACTCTTCACGTTCGCCCTTCGTCATCGGCTTCGGCTCCATCAGACCGCTCCGGCGATCACGTTGATGACGTGCGAGACGCTGATGCCGGTCGTCGTCTGGAGCGCGATGATGGAGATGAGCGCGATGAGCGAGACGATCATGGCGTACTCGATGAGCGCCTGTCCGCGCTCGTGATGGAGACGGCTGTTCATAGCCCGTCCGTTCCCCAGTCGTAGGGGCGGCTCGGCCAGTTACCGAGATACCTGCGCCGCATGACGTTCTGGCGTTTCTCCTCCCCTTCAGACCAGACGATCCAGCAGGCGCACGCCCAGAGAAGCGCGAGAAGGCCGATGATGGCAAGAAACCAGTAGACGCCGTCCGCGATGCCGGATGGGATCGTCATAGTCCACGCTCCTGTCGTCGTAGTCGGGTGGCCGCCCGCAGGATGCGGCGGTCGTCGGGGTTGCGCCGGTCGAACTCGCAGGCACGAACCCACGAGAGGGTGTCGTCCAGCAGGTAGCCGGTCGGGCGCCGGTCGGCGAGGTCTTCGAGATAGGCCGGATCGAACTCTTCCGGCTCGATGCCTCGACCCTTGCAGCGCGGGCACGCGTGGCCGCCATCCTCGTCGAAGTCGCCGCCCGCGCCGTCACACTCGGAACACGGGTACTCGCCCGTCAGATGGGGTTCGTTCCCCGTCACACCTGGTGGGTAGTTAGACAGACTCATACTTCGCCTCCGTTCGATTCGGGCAACCCGTGCGTGAATGAACGCGACCGGGTAGGCCGAGGCACGTACAGCCGTTCTCCGTGAGCGTCGATCGGAACTCAACGATTTCGGCGTCTCTGCCACGAGGCGGGGAAACCTTGACGCCGTCAGCGATGTCCTCGGCGACCCTGGATGCGATGCCGGAGTCGGGAGAGTCGAACTCGACGCGAATCGTGATGTCAGCGCAGTACCTCATCAGTAGACCTCCTTGGTCGCGATGGCTCCGGGCATGTGCCGGATGGTGTCGTACGCGGCTCGCTTCTCGTCGTAGCTCGCGGGCAGATCGAGCATCTCGTCGCCGGACGCGCTGACGTAACTCGTGATGCCTTTGCCCGGCTCGAAATCAAGCTGCCAGCGAGGCGCCTGCACGTACGGCGCGCTCAGCGTGACGGTCATGCAGACCGTCTTGCCGCGTCTCGCGTCAGCGATCATCACCTTGTCGCCCGCGACGATCTCACTGATCCGGACGGTCTTGCGGTAGGCGGCGACCCAGGCGGCCTTCGCGGCAGCGCCCTTCTTGGTCAACTTGATCCCGGAGCCGCCGCAGCCGTAGCAGACGGTGCCGTGCATCATGTTGAAGCTGTAGTGGCCGGACCCGGCGCACCGTCCGCACGTCGCGGTCTCGAACAGGTCGGTGGTCTTCATTTTCTTGGGGCTTTCGATGATCTCCATGTCTAGAATCTTAGACGAGGTGGGGCCGCTTGTCTAGCAGGCTTTACAGACCGTCGCCGCGGCACCAGAGCCTCCAGGATGGCGCCCTCGTCGGGGCCACGGCGGAGCGTGACCTTCTCGCGGCCAGCAGCAGAGAGCGGCGCCGCGCGCCAGACGTCGAACTCGACGATGATCCCGCCGGAGAGGAAATCAGACGTCCAGCTATCGGCGAACTGCACGACCTCCCCCACCTTCAGGGGGCAGCGCGGCCCTGCGGTTTTGACGACGTAGTCGACACCGCGCTCGGGCAGAGACTCCGTGCGTCGCACGGTGCCAGCCGGATCGTCGAACCGCTCGATCATGCGAGGGATTCCTTCGCGGCCTTGACGACGGTGCGCCATGCGCGCTCCGTCCCGTCGGAGCCGGAGAGCCAGACGCAGTGGAGCGCGGCGATGGTGGTCACTCCACGTTCGGCTTCGCAGCAGAGTTGGTCGCGCACCTCGTCGATGGCGCGCTCCAGCCGGGCGCCCGTGTGCCCCTTGCCGCGCAGACGGTGGGCGATCGAACGGCCCCGTGATGATGTTCTTTTCTTTCAACGTCATGTCTATGATTCTATACGAACTTGGCCGTTTGTCTAGTCTCCCGCGCTGCTCAACTCACGCGCGCGTGACCCTGCTTCGAGCGCTGGCGCCAACTGAGCGCCGCGCATCTCAGCCGCCCGCGCTTCACGGTAAAGCCGCCCGAGTCAGATGACGTGCTTCCACGTTCGACGCAGAATCATGTCCCTGATCGTCGTGTTCTACAACACCATAACTCCTGCCCAGCGAACGCATCGACTCGCCGGATTGATGACGGATGCGTATCTCTCTAACGGTCGCTTCATCGAACTTCGCAAAAGGAAGCTCTGCGCCGCGTTTTATGAACTCCGGCTTGCGACGTGACGGGTTCTTGTCACCTAGCAGTTTCTTGGACATGGCTGCTCTGGGTTCGATCAGACGGCCTTTTTTAATCGCATCCTGGGAGTTGTCTGCCCCTGTACCGAGAAAGAGGTGGCCTGGGTTCACGCAGCGCGGATTGTCGCAGTGATGTAGAACCAGGAGTCCCTCGGGGATTTCTCCGTATGTGACCTCCCACGCCACTCGATGGGCAAGAGCCGTCTTGCCCTTCACCTTGAACTTCCCGTAACTGATCTGGTTCCCTCGGCGATTAGAAGTCGCCAGCCAGATCCAGCATCCTTCTGAATCTCGTCGGTCAACCTTCATCCAGAACCTCTCGGCGAGAGTCAGGGTCTGAACGAAGCATCCACCCACGGAAACGACGGGCGCCCTCATCGAGAGATTTCCCTTCTGTCGGCTGCTTCGATTGCGGCAGGCACGTCTAGCGTTACCTCTCTTATCTCGCGACCGCGCATGTCACGAAAGAGTCGCAGAAACTGACCTCTGACCACACCCGGCTCGTCGCTACTACTGAACGCCCTCGACCCACCGACAAGGTCAAGTGCTTGCCTCACCAATGGATGAGGCGCAGGCGCGCCCTCAGCGCGTTCTAGCGTGCTCTGGCGGGTCCACGCGACGAGGGCTTGCACCTGGCCGAGCGCTTCGGCTTCGTTCGGCAGGCCGAGCAGATGCTCCGCGCAGGCGGCGCGTATCTGGCCGAGCGTGGGGAACCGGCGCGGGTCGGCGGAGGTGCGGCAGAGATGCACGACGGCGGTGTGGAGCAGGTCGACCGGTACGTCTGCGAGGTCGTGGAGGTAGTAGCGGAACGTGTCGGGCGGCACGTTCGCTTCGTAGAACGCGAGCTTCAGTTCCGCGAGCGCCTCCTGGCGCGTCACGGCTTCTCTCGCCAACGCCAAACCGGGCTGCCGAGCAGCGGCGTCCTGTGATCCAGGCGGCGTTCGGCGGTCTCCAGCCACAGCCAGCGGCCCGCGTCGGTCTTGTGAGGCACGAAAGCGAACACGGGATGCCAGCGCTCCAGCCTCTTCTCCCGCGCGATCATCTCGTCGAGTCTCACGGCTGCACCATGTTCCCAAACTTCGCGAAGCGGCGACGCTTCCTGCCTTCGCGCTGGCGTCGGTTGACGCAAGTTCTGCACGCACGATGCCCGGATGGCGTCCTGATCGTATTCTCCGGGGTGAAGGGGTGGTCGTGCTTGCAGACTTCCGGGGGCTTTCTATGGGCACGAACCTCTTTCGCTGAAGGCCGCAGACCAACCCGAACGTCGTACTCGTAGTGGTGCTTCGGACAGAGTTCAACGTAACCAGACTCGTCGTGGTACTGATGCGTCAGATGAGCCATGTGGGTGCGACCGACAAAATCGCAACCTTCCTGCGTGCATCTTCCGGTCGCAGCCTTGCGAGCGCGGAGATGAAGTGCCTTTTCGCCAGCTTCTGTGCCTTTCCAGTTGGTTACACCTTCCCCGAAGATTGGGTTGGCTCGTCTCATTTCGATATCGCACTGACGGCATTTAGCCGCGCGTTTCGCACGAAGACCGCGCCCGCACTCGCATGGGATCATCTTCATCGTCCTCCCTCCTGTGCGAGATTCCCAAACTTTGCATATTTCGAGATGAACGCGAGCTTACGCATCCCGGTCGGGCCGTTCCGGTGCTTCGCGATGTTCACCTCAGCGATCCCGGCCGAGTCCGTCTCGTCGGGGTAGTAGTACTCGTCGCGGTACAGCATCAGCACCACGTCGGCGTCCTGCTCGATCGACCCTGACTCGCGGAGGTCGGACAGGATCGGCCGTTTGTCGTGGCGTTTCTCGACGTCACGGGAGAGTTGCGACAGCGCGACGACGGGCACGTCAAGTTCCTGGGCGAGCACCTTCAGCGCCCGGCTGATCTGTGACACCTCCTGCTGCCGTGACTCGAACCGGCCGCCGCTGCCCATCAGTTGGATGTAGTCAACCGCGACCATGCCAAGATCCGGATGCTTCGTCTTCAGGCGCCGCGCCTTCGACCGGAGTTCCGTGACGGTGATCCCGGCTGACTCCTCGACGAACATCGGGGCGTTCGCGATCCGGCCGGACGCGTTCAGGACGCGCTCCCAGTCGTCGCCGTCGAGCCGCATCGGGGTCTGTATGTGCTGCGAGTCGACGGCCGCCTCGGACGACAGGAGCCGTTGCGACACCTCCCACCGGCTCATCTCCAGGGTGAACAGCGCGACCGGGGTCGGCGGGTCGATCCGGAGCGTGGAGTGCGCGAGCATCCCGAGAACCATCGCCGACTTCCCTATCGAGGGGCGAGCCGCGATCACGATCAGATTTCCCGGGTGGAGACCCGAGGTCATCCGGTCGATCTCGGTGTAGCCGGTCGGCACCCCGATCACGGCCTTACCCGCCGCGGCCAACTCCTGCAGTCGCTGGACCGTCTCCGTCATCATCTGGGAGGCGGTCACGAACTCGTGGCGGCGCGAGCGGGCCTGCGACAACTCGAACACCATCCCCTCCGCACGTTCGACCAGGTCGCCGATCTCGCCGGGCCGTTCGTAGCCGAGCCGTGCGATGTCGGACCCGGCACGGATCAGGCCGCGCAGGGTTGCCATCTCGTGGACGATCCGGGCGTAGTGGGCCGCGTTCGACGTGGCCGGGACGATGCCCGCCAACTCGTAGACGCGCGCCTCCCCGCCGACCGCCTCCGTCTTGCCGAGCTTCGCCAACTCGTCAACGACGGTGATCTGGTCGACCGGGTCGCCACGGCCGTGCATCGCCAACATCACGTCGAACAGGGCACCGTGGCTCTGCCGGTAGAAGTCGACCGGGGTGACGAGTTCGGTGCAGACGCCGAGCGCGGACGGCGACAGCAGCGACGCGCCGAGCACGTGTTCTTCGGCAGCGAGATCCTGAGGTGCGGGCGGGGCCTTCTCAGGCATCCGGGAACGCCGCCATCTGCGCCGCTGACAAGCCGCCTTTGCCGTTCAGGTTAGGCATCTGCTCCAAACCTAGCCAGTAGGACTGGAGCGACAGAGCCGTCATCATCCCGGCAACCTTCGCCGGGTACATCGCCGCCTTGGCGCGTATCGCCGACGCCAGCGCCGCCGCGAACACATCTGGCTCCTCGTGGCAGCGAGCACACCAGTTCGTTCCGCGCGCCTCATCCTCTCGGACGCATTCCACCCAGAACTGCGCGATGATGCCCTGCGTCGTCTTGCCGCCGTACAGCGCCGTGGTCGTCCGATCCCGTGACGCTTTGCTCGCCAGGTCTGTTCCCGGCACCACTTCGGCTAGGGCGTCGAGCGGCAGGTTTCTGCCGTTGACGCGGGGTATCTTCGGTGGGGTATCGAGCGCGGCGTCAGCCGCTATCTCTTGCCTTTGCTCTTGATCTTGCACTTGAACTTCTTCTTTTCCAGACAAGGATCGCGCGTGAGGTTCCTCATCGGTGAGGGTAGACGCATGGGTGCGTCCAGGGGGATCAACGAGCGCCCAGACGTTCGGCAGGTTGACCTTGCCGACCTTCTGGACGTCAATCTCCAGAACGCCTATCTCGGCGAACTCGTTGACGTATCGGTCGAGTGTGGCAAGCGACACACCGGCCTGCTCAGCGATCTCCTTCCGCGTTGCGGAGAACCCGTCACGGGCCGCAGCGCCGCCTTTCGAGTTAGCCGTCTCGGTGAACACCAGATAGATGCCCAGAGCGGTGCTGAGTCGTGCTGCCGCGAAGTGCTCACGTACGGCTTTTAGAGCATCGAGGCTTTGGTAGCAGAAGGCCGGTCTACGCCTGTCCGTTACGGCGGAGGGTTGCGCGCTCATTGGGGGCGCGACTTCGGTCGGTGAGCGCCACCGTGAAAGTGGATTGCAGAATGACACGGCCGACAGAGGACGATGAGGTCTTCGCGGTCCTCCTTGCCGACGTTCGCATAGTCGCGATGGTGGACATTGAGTGATCGACCGCTGCCGCACGTGGCGCACTTCCCTTTCGCTCTATCGAGTGCCCACTTTCTCTGCTTCGACCATTCCGGTGAAGATAGGTAGTCCCCGTACTGCATCGCCCGCAGTTCACCAACGCGCTCACTGGACCCGTCCCCCATAGAGGCAAGGGGTGAGTAGACGGATAGTTGCTCATCGACAGCGATGAGCGCCTGGTTGTAACTCTCGCTGCTATACGGGTCATCCTCGGTCGCGAAAAGGAACTGGTACGTGAGGAAGGCGCTGCAAAGATTCGAGTCGGCGGTGATCTCCAGCCACGTCCGCCACGCGCCGTCTTCGCGCGTCGGCTCGTAACCGAATCGCTGAACGAAATCAGCTACTAACGAGTCAATCGGGGATCCGTAATCGTGCCCAGTGAGTGGCGTGCGCTCACTGTCAGCCGGTGCCTGTGGCATACTCTTACCTCTCGATCGGTTGTTTTGAAAAGAGTCGCCTACTGGAGAGCGGGCGGCTCTTTTCGTTTCTTAGGGGCGCCAGTATCGCACGACGCCCGGCGGAAGTCTACGGGACCCGTGAACAGAAGATGCCGCACGGAGCGGTCACGCGGGCGTTACCCGAGGATGCGCTGCTTGCCGGGTGCGAGATAGTGGTACGTCTCCCACCACCCGTCACAGCCGGGACGTGCGCAGACGCGCCACGACTCCATCAGCGCACCGATGTTCGGGTCGTAGTCGTGTCTCTCCGGCCCCCACTTGTGGCCGAGGAGACGACACCGCCACGTCTTGACCGGGTACGAGAGTACGTAGAGGGCATCGCGCCAGCCCGCATCCCGTGACCAACGCAGGAAGGCAATCGGCCTCACGTCTCCGCCATGCAGTCGCACTCCTTACCGGCGTGGTCTTCGACCTCGTGAACGCGCTTCCACAGCCGAAAGTAAACCGGCCCTATCTCGTCCGGCAGTTCGCCGCCTGGAGGCAGTTCCCCGTCTGCAAGCTCGACGTCGCGATCAAGCAGCGCCGTCCTCACGTCGAGGAACTCCTCCGCCTCGACGCAGTCGTCCGAGTCGACCAGCATCCGTTTCGCCTGCCCGCGCGTCTCCGCGATGAAGATCCCGCACGGCACGTAGAACTCGCCCGGGTCGGGCCGCTCGTAGCTCATCCCGGCCGTGCGCCCTTCCAGATGGCACCAGTAGGCGTTCACAGGATTCTCTCCCAGGCCGACTGCTCCTCACACGATCTGCACAGACACCCGAGCATCCCACGCGCGTGATCCCAGCAGAAGCAGCCGCGCAGGGGACTCAGGTCGCCCCAGATACGAACGGCAGCCGCCTCTCCGCAGCCGCCCATTTGGCAGACAGTCAGAACAGCCACCTCGGCATTCGCTATGGCAGCAGACCTTTCGTTCACGGCTTCCTCATGTCCGCCAGCGCCCGGGTCAGGTCAAGCGATGCACGCTTCGCCGCCGACGCCTCCTTCGACCCGCTGATCGACAGATACTGGGGATGCTCATGGGAGCGGTAGCGCACTTCCAACTCGTCGACGCGGGCCACGAAGCGGAGCGCCTCCTCGCGCGCCCGCGCGTACTTCGACGGCATCAGAACCACCCGGTCGCTCACGTCTTCGCCTCCTCTTTCGGACGTTCGATGCCGGGCGCGTACCGCTCCTCGCGATACAGGAACGTCGAGAGGAAATCCTCGATCTCCTCCGCCGACAGGCCGCGCTCCGCGAGTGAACGCTTCATCACATAGGGCGTGTGCGCCCAGTAGCGGAAACAGTCGCTGCGGTGCCGTTGCGGTGCGTGGAAGTGGAACGTCAACCAGACATGCTTCGCCCGGTCGGCGGCTTCAACGTCCCACGGGATACGCAGTTCGCAGACGAGGTCCTCGTCACGCAGATGGGTCGTCGCTCGCTCCTCGACCGTCATGCCGACGAGATAAGCGCACCCGTCGCAACTGATCGCGGGCTTCGTGACCGTGGTCTTCATGACCCCACCCGCGATGCCGCGTAGACGCCCTTTCGTGCCACCCACACGTCGACCATCAGCGCCGACGTCCGGTAGTCCAGACCGCCGTCAGGGTCGCCGCCGACGCCGCAGAAGTGAGCGTGGTCGATCAGATGGCCGATCCCGCCGAGCACCGAACGGAGCGAGCACTCACGGTGCGCGTCGACGTTGTTGATGTCGGCGCGGTCCTCGTCGGGCAAGACCGGCTCGTCACAGAGATAGCACCTCATGATCGCCTCCACCCGTCGCGTATGACGATCTGGAAGACGTTCCCGGAGCAGAAGCCGAGCCACGCTCCGACGAGCAGCGCGACGGCGATCATGACGCCTCCTCGCCGAACGGGATCTCATCCGCCGCGGCCTGCTCACTCGGAGAGAGGCCTGGTAGCCCGCCGCCGGGTGCGTAATGACCGAACACGGGCCGCTCGTCCTCGTCGGGACTCATCCGCCACTCAGGCCCCGGCAGCGAGATACCGTCCAGGACGGCCGCCCACGCCTTCTGCACGTCCGTACGGGACACAGGAGGCATCTGGGCCGGGTCGACCGCTTCACGCAACGCCACAACCGCGGCGGCGGCCTTGGCGCCCAGTTCGGCCTTCTGCTCGCCCGTGAGCGCCGACGACTCGCGCACCTTGTAGAGAAGCTCGGACGCGTCCTGCACCCAGACGGGCCAGCCGAGCGAGTCACCGTACACGGCGGCCCACTCGAAAATCTCCGGCCACGACTTCGGCGCCGCGGGCTTCGCTGCACGTCCTCGGCCGCGAGTCTCCTCTGCCGTCTCGCCGTCAGGGTCGGCGAACTCCTTGCTGGATACCGCGAACGACTGCGCGAGCATCGACTTGAACGCCATCGTCATCGCTTTCGACGTCGCCTTGTCGCCCATATCGGTGCCCTCACCGTACGACGACCCCTCCACGAAATCCCCGGCGGCCCCGTAGAACCGATATCCGACGTGCAGGCTGACCTCGTACATCGTCTTGCCCTGACCGGTCGTCCGTTCGCTCGTGACGCGCTCCAGGATCGTCGGCAAGCAGAACACGCCGTGCTTCGCGAGGAGCGGGTTCAGCGCGTTCATCACATCGTCGTGCCCGCGGAACATGAAGTTCTGTTGCTCGTTTCGACTGTCCTTCCCGATCGCCGGTAGCTCCGCGAGCACCGCCCACATCCGCTGGTAAATAGTGCGATCGTCGAACGCAGGCTCTCTCCACGGGGTAACGATCTCCTCCACCATCACAGACTCAGTCATCTCTCCTCCGTCCGGTCGCGCCATACAAGCTCGACCAATCGTCTGTAGAGCGGCTGACTCATCAGCCACTGTTGCGGGGTCATCCGCTCGTGCGCGTCGAACTCCCGGTCGAACTCGTGGCTTGCCATCTCGGCGGTCGGGGCCGGGCCGTACAGATACTCGGACGCCACCATGTCGTGCAGCGTGACCGCGTGCCTTCGTAGCCATCGTCTGACGTTGGCCCGGTGGGTCGGCTTCATCATGTCGAGACGTGTCCGGCAACCGTCGTTCGTCGTCCAGTACGTCGCCTGGGACAGCGTCTCGAACAGATCGGCCATCAGAACGTTGCGTCTCCGAAGTCGGAACCGTCGGGCGCGTCGTCACGGCCCCGCGAGTTGAGGAACTGCACATTTTGCGCGACGACCTTGATCTTCGACCGTTTCTGGCCGTCCTTCTCCCAGCGGTCCTGCCGGATCTTGCCGTCGACGCCGACGAGGCTGCCTTTGCCGAGATGCTGCGCGCACGCCTCCGCCTGCTTACCCCACACCGTCACGTCCACGAACGAGGCATAGTCCTGCCACTCCCCATCGACCTTCTCGCGGCTGTTCATCGCGATCGAGAACTCACAGACGGCCGTGTTGTTCCCCGCCGTGTACTTCACGTCGAAGTCGCGCGTGATGTGGCCGATCAACAGCACACGGTTAATCCCCTGAGGCATCAGATGGCTCCTTCCGTCGAGGTGAAGAGGGGCGGTCCGGAGCAGTTGTCACCCTGCGCGTTCAGCGTGCCCGCGGCGAACCGCGCATCTATGGTGACGCGCAGAGAGGGGTCGTCTTTGGCGCACGCGAATCTCTCTCTCATCACGAGGTACCGGCAGCAGGCGCTCCCCTTCCCGATCCTGCACACGTCCGTGACGTGCTGCGGCTCAATCGGTTGCGTCATCAGCCGGTCGTCCTTTCGGGCAGGGCGGCGAGGAGTGGTTCGTCGCACACCCACTCGTAGTCCTCAACCGTCTCGGTCACCGTCACGACCGGCGCAGCCGGGTCGGGCATCTCTCTCGTGACTTCACGCGTGCCGGTCACGACCTTGCGGCACACCGTGTCGCGATCGGTGAACGCCTCCACCGTCACGCCGCCGAAGTGGCGCTGCACGTTCATCCATTTGTCGTCCGCGCTCTTTGTGCCTTTACCGATCGCCCGGACGCTCTTGGCGAACTCCTCCGCGTTCATGGCGTAGAGACGGAAGAAAACGGTCGCGCTCAGCGCGAAGGTCTCCTCTTCGAGGAACTCAGCGTTGGCGTCTACCCAGTCCGCGAAGTCGCGCAGCCCGGCGCTGTACTCAGAAGCGGTCATGTCGTCGCCTCCTGTGCTCTGCGTTTCAGCCACTCGTCGAGCGACCGTAGGACTGTCGGTTCGAGGATGATCGTGTTCGTCTCCGAGATGCCGTCCTCAGTGGTCAGCACGACGTCTCCGCCTTCCTCTTGCACGTACACCGCGTCCCCGAGGTACTGCTTCTCCATCGACACCCCTCCCCACTTGATTAGGTAGCACGCTACCACATGGGAGGACGTGGCGCTACTCGTCGTCGAAGCTGAGGGACGAATGCCCGGCCAGCCACGCGCTCCTGAAAGCACTCCCGAAACCAGCACGATTCCTGTACGGGCACAAGTCACGCGGATTACCGGCCAGCGCCACCCGGGCACCCGCTAGATAAGCGCTCTGGAGAGGCTGTGAGCGGCTGTAGAGCCTTGCGGCGCGCTGGGACGCCCTAGCGATCTCTGAGTCGCTCACTCGTCCACCTGGGGCCGTACAGCGTCTCGGGCGCCCGATGCTTCACAGACGAACACGATCGCGCTCGTCGGGGTGCGGTCGCCCTCGTAGGCGATGCCGCGCCCTGGGTCGTCGAGACGTGCCGCGAGCCGGTCGCAGTTCGCCTGGGTGCCCTCGTACACGATCTTCCGTTCCGGTGGCCCCTCGGTGAACTCCATCAGGTAGCCGCACACCCAGTCGCCGTCAGGCACGACGCCTCCGGCGTACGCGTGACCATCTCAGCCGTCGAAGCCCGTTGCAGAACAGTCTCCGCCGCCACGGGACGTCCGCGCCGAAGAACAGCGTTCCCCAGCCGTAGTACGGCGGACCCGCAACGCAGCCGTCAGCAGGATGCGTTCCCGGTTCGCAGTCGCAACAGTCGCACCAGTGCGGCCCCTTATGGCCGTGCGGCCGTTCGCAGCCATGCGACCCCCAGAAGACCCGGCAGCCCCGCACGTGACCGTCCGGGTTCGCGTACCCGGAGTAACGGGTCGCCGCCTCGTCGCTCTCGTCGAACCAGACCATCGAGGAACGAACATCGTCGGGAGCGCAAGTGGGCGGGACGTCGGTCAAGCGTTCGGCCTGAACGTCGGCGCCGCGTCGGTTGTCCGACGTCCCGCCCACTTGCGCTCACCGCACTGGCAGCGGCCCGGCACCGACGCGAACACATGCACGTAGTCGGAGCAGCGCCTCTGCACCTGACCGTCGCTCCACCGCGGCGCGTCCTCGGCGTCGAGCGGACGCCGCTGGAACGGGATCACGTTGTACACCACCCCGGCCTGGTCTTGCGTCGCCCGCATGTAGCAGGTCGGCGATCGGTCCCAGTCGCCGTGGCAGTAGCGCACGTCACCGATCGACGCGAGTCCCGCCGCCGGTTCCTTCCCGCACAGCCCACACTGTTCGCTCACGGGTAGCAGCCTACCACCCTGGCCCGAACCGTGCTAGGGTCGGCCGGTCACGAAATCGACACGAGGAGGACAGAGCAGCCGCACCAGCACGTCGTAGGGCACGCTGACCGCCCCGCAGGCGCAACACCGGGCGGCCGTGCGACACCTTGACACTGGAGAGACTTGAAACTCACGCTTGCAATCCTGGCCGTAACCGTCGCGGCCCTAACCCTGACGGTGAACGCAACACCGGCAAGCACCCACGCCATCGCCCGCTCGCCGCATAAACACCGCCCAGCACATCACGGCTGGCACGCCCCTCCCTCTTGGCTCGTCGGCGCAATCTGCGTCCACGAACACGAGTCAGGCGACTGGCACTACGGCCCTGCACATCATCCCTCAACCGGGGCATCGTGGAACGGGTATTACAACGGTTTCCAGTTCACCCTCGGCACCTTCGAGCGGGCCGAACGCCTCACCGGCATCCACGCCGACCCCGAGTGGGCACCTATCCCCGTTCAGGTCAGGCTCGCGTACGCGATCTGGCACTCAGATGGCGGCTCGTGGAGGGAGTGGCCGACAAGTTCGCGGCTCTGCGGCCTCCGCTGAACTAACGCGCGCGTGACCCGGGACGTCGTGTCGTCCGGCGCAGTCGCCATGATGCTGAGCCGTGAGCGACGACGGGGCCTCGCCGTTCCAGCCCGGGAGCCGGGTCCGTGAATGCGCGACCGGTCAAACCGGCGTCGTCCACACGTACATCGTCACGACCGGGGCCATGCTCGTCCTGCCCGACGGCGGCGTCCTCACGATCACGACAGTCGAACTGTGGGAGGACGAAGCCGACCCGTACGTCGTCGAGACGGTGCCGCTCGCACGGGTGCTGGAAGAGTTCGTGACGAACTGGCGGAAGACCCGGCCGTCGACCGCCGGTCAGTGGGGCAGCGACAACCGCGGCCCGAACCACGTCGAACCCCTGTCGGCCTTCGAGTATCTGCACGAGCGCGGCGTCACCGACTACCAGATCCGGAAGGTGCGGGCGCCCGACAAGTTCCCGCACACCGAACTACGCGTCGCGGACTCGCTCGTGGCGGCGATCGGGATGCCGGAGATGTTCTACGACGGCACCCTGAACATCGCGCCGAACCCCGCCTCACCGCAGTCCCTGACGGGCAGCGGCGAACCCGAAGCCGCTTAGACCGGCAGCCTCACGTACACCAGGTCTGGTGCGCCGTGCGCGCGCTGGTACGCCGCCTGCCACGAGAGCGTGCTGTCCGACGGGTCCATCCGGCCGCCCATGTTGACGCATGACCAGTCGCCGTTCTTCAACTTGCTCCGCAGGATCGTGACGTGCGCACCCGCAGGCTTGGTCGGGCCGACGAACACCACCCAGTCGCCCGGCTGCGCCTGGTTCGCCGTGATGTGCGGCAGCGCCGAGAGAATCGCCCCGGTCGCGCCATCACTGTCGAACAGCGGCTGCTGCGGGCCGAAGATCGGATGGGCCAGACCAGCATGGGCGCCGCACCCGATCGCGTGACCTGAACAATCGCACGAGAACCGCACGCTGCCGTCCCAGCGGAGCGGCGCAACACGGAACCAGTCGCGCTCGCCGGGATCTTCACCGATGAGTTCGCTGTACAGGAACAGACCCTTGTGTACGACCGTCAGGTCGGCGATCTGGAGGAACAGATTCCGGAGCCGCTGCTCCTCCAGCATGGTCGCCTCGAACGTCATCAGGTGGACGCCGAGCGCGTCGAAGTACGGCTCCAGAACCGTGTGGGCGGGCAGCGTGTAGATCGGGTCGCTCAGCAGCCCGTGTGCGCCCTTAAACGACGACAGCACCAACTGGGCCGCCTTACCGAACCCGTCGGTCTTCAGGCTCATCCCATGCGTCCCGTGCGCCCAGTCGGCCAGCGCACGCTTCACCGCCCGGCAGTCGAGACCACTCGCGCCCGGGCCGAACTGGCGCGGGTACGGGACCCTCAAACGAACCTCAACCGGCGGGGAAGGGTCACCCGCCGGTAGCACAGGCGTAGGCGTCGTCATCTGGTCAGGCGTTCCGCCACGTCACGCCGCCGCCTTCGGGGCCGTAGTCGGACGGCTCACGGTGCGGGACGGACGTCAGGATGCCCGTCACGCCAACGATGGAGAGGTCGAGAACGTCCGGGCTGTGCTCCTTCACGACGAGCGCGTAGATGTTGCCGCCCTCGTCGTTCGGGCCGCTGCCGTCGTTGTAGAGAACGTACGTCGCTGCGGTTCCGATCATGGTGCCCCTTCCGTCAGAGGTGCGTTACTCCCACCAGTGAAGCAGAAGCGCGGCCGTGACGGCGACGAACCCGCCGTCGACCCAGGCGGCCTGATTCCCTGAATGGATCACCTCGTTGGTCGCGATCAGCAGCGCAACGACGAAACAGACGAGTGCTGAGAATACGGCCAGGAGGGACAGATTGTTGCGGCGTGTGACTGTCATGTTGCTCCCTTCGGTAGGTCGGCGGCCCGTCTCCCGTGATTCGCACCTTCGCCCGAGAGCTTCGCCGCCAGTTCGGTCATCACAGCGGTCTGTGATTCGAGCAGAGTCCCGATCCGTGCGAACTGTTCGAGGTTCGCCTGATGGTGATCCTCGTTAAGCTTCGCCAGATCGGACAGGTCGGTGCGCGACTCCAACGTGACGATCCGTTCCCGGGCGGTCTGTGCGAGCGCCTCGGCTTTCGCGGCCTGCTGGTTCAGCCGATCCTTGTCCGCCATCAGATCCTCGATCCGGGCCTGGCGGCTGTTCGCGAGGTCCTCCCACGTCTCCGCGGCCTTCGTCGCCGTCGCGAGGTTCACCTTCTGCTTCGACCCGTACCAGGCCGTCGCGATACCAGCGACGAGCAGCACGACCGCGGCGACCTCCTCGAACAGGCCGCCGGTCGAGATGACGGCTGCCAGCCAGCCGAAGGAGGCGATGGCGGTACCGATTAGTTCCTTTGGGTTCATACCGAAGATCATCGCCGCTACGGGCTGATTGTAGTCGGGGACGGGACCGGAACCGACTGCACGAAAACGGTCGTGATGCCGCCGCCCGGGGACGTGGTCGCT
>Ga0265334_10000125_pt1 | contig 49021 bp, 38 predicted proteins | sample 42023metaG_FD_192442 | JGI IMG/M metagenome (GOLD analysis project Ga0265334, IMG submission 192442) | Rhizosphere microbial communities from Carex aquatilis grown in University of Washington, Seatle, WA, United States - 4-20-23 metaG | ecosystem: Host-associated > Plants > Roots > Rhizosphere...
GGTTTTGAAATTAGGCAGGCACAGCATTTTGTCAATATTCGTCAAGTCGAGAGCAGGGGCGCTCTGACACCGTAGCGCCTTCTGAAACTACAGGGTTGTGACGTTCGGCGCCGATCGCGGTAGCCGCCGTCCCTGCGGTTTGCGCAGTGATTCAATAAGTGCAAACACGCTCTAAGAAGTTCCATGGAGCCGCTTGCTGGCAACGCCGCTTGGTGACTGGCGCAAGCCGAGGCATCAGAAAGGGGACTGCGGCCAAGCCGGTGTGAAGGGTCTGAAAACCGTACATTGATGGGGAGAGAAAATACATGAAGGGTAAAATTTGCAAATCGACGTTCTATCTCGCACTGGGTCTGGGCTCCGGCGCAGTCGTTCCAGTCAGCGCGCAGACTGCTCCAGCTCCAGCTCCGGCCCAAGCTCCAGCAGCCGCAGCCAATAGCGAAGCGCCTGCGGTGGAAGAGGCGCCCGCGATGGAAGAAGTGGTCGTGACGGCGCGGCGTATCGAGGAGCGGGCCCAGGACGTGCCGATCTCCATGACCGTCTTCAACCAGCAGCAGCTGACCGAGCGCAACGTCACCTCGGGCGCCGACCTCGCGACCTACACTCCCTCGCTGTCCACCAACACCGAATTCGGCTCGGAGGGCACGTCGTTTGCCATTCGCGGCTTCCGACAGGAAATCGACACCACTGCATCTGTGGCGGTCTACTTTGCCGACGTGGTCGCCCCGCGCGGTAGTGCCGGAGGTACTAATACCGGCGATGGAGCTGGCCCCGGCAGCTTCTTCGATCTGCAAAACGTGCAGGTGCTAAAGGGGCCGCAGGGTACGCTGTTCGGCCGCAACACGGACGGCGGCGCTGTATTGCTGGTACCGCAGAAACCGACATCGCAACGCGAAGGATACGTCGACGCCGGCTACGGCAATCACGACATGATGCATGTTCAGGGCGTGTTCAACTTGCCCGTCAGCGATCATTTCCGCATGCGCTTCGGCATGGACCACGAAAACCGCGACGGTTATATGAAGAACATTTCAGGCATCGGACCCGACGCGTTCAACGATATCGACTATACCTCCGCACGCGTGAGCGCCGTATGGGATATCACTCCAAGCCTGGAAAATTACACGATCGCTTCGTTCGTGAATTCCGATCACAACGGCGTCGGGCAGAAGCTTTTTGCCTGTAATCCCGGCGTTGGCTTGGGCTCCCTTGCCTGCCCTCAATTTGCCAAGGATTCCGCGCAGGATTTCTTCACCGTCGAAAACGATTTGCCGTTCGCCAAAGCGGAAATGCAGCAGTGGCAGCTCATCAACACAACGACGTGGACTCAGAGCGACACTCTGACGGTCAAGAACATCGCCAGCTATGCGCAACTGACGAACAAGGCCTACAACGATTTGTTCGGGACCAATTTCCAGGTGCCGGCGATTCCCGCCCTCGGTCTTCCCGCTCCCACTTCGATCTACATCAATCAGGTCGTAACGGCTCCCGGACACAAGCTCAACGATATGGCGGACATGACCGAGGAATTGCGGTTTCAGGGTAATTTGCTGAGTAACCGGCTGATCTGGCAATCCGGCCTTTATGCCGAATTCAATGAGCCACAGTCGGACACGGGCGTCACCTCGGGCTCGGGAATCAATTGCACGGACATATTCAATCTGAAATGCGTCGACCTGGAAGGTCTCGGTGCCGGCGCCCAAGTAGGGACCGTGAACTATCAGGTTGGCAGGAGCCGATTCCACGACTACGGCATTTACGAGCAGGCGAGCTACAGCTTGACCGATAGCCTCAAACTGACGGAAGGCTTGCGCTATACGATGGACAGCGCGCAGGCGCACTATGACGAGGCTCTTTATTATTTCTCCTCCCCGCTGGCCAGTCCGCCCAGCGTACCGAGCATTTATTGCGCGGCGCCATCGCAAGCACATAGCTACATATCAGGAAACGGGCCCGCACCATCCGTTGATTCCTGTAAAGTCTCATTGAAGAAGGATAGCCAGGCACCGACTTGGTTGTTGGGCCTGGACTACAAGCTCACCGACAACAATCTGCTCTACATCAAATACGCCCGCGGCTATCGCCAGGGCAGCGTCAGCCCGACAGCGCCGGAAGGCTACCAGACCTTTAATCCTGAGAAGGTCGATACCTATGAGCTGGGTTCCAAGAACAGCTTCAACAACGTCGTGCGTGGCACCTTCAATGTTGCCGCCTTCTATAACGACTTCAGGGACCAGCAGATCGGCGAGGGCTTCCTGTGCCCCGCGACCACTCCACTTTGTGGTGTCAGCGGCAACCTCGGCATCGTGAATGCCGGCAAATCGCGCATGTATGGTCTGGAGACGGATTCCACGATCTCCCCGTACAAAGGACTGACCATGGCGATCAGCTACGCCTATCTGAACACCAAGCTGGTCAGCCTGCCGGTTGCTCCGTTCCCAGCGAACAGCCCTTATTCCGGCGATAACGGCGGCGGGGTGCCGAATGCGCCCGTGGCTACGACCAATGTCGGCGGCGAAATTGCGCTGACGCCGAAGAACAAGGCGACGGCGACGGCGACTTATGTACTACCGCTGGCATCAAGTGTGGGCAAGGTGTCGGTCGCAGGAAATTACAGCTACCAGTCTGGCATGATCCAGGCGAGCTATGGGGCGACACCGTACTACAAGACGGGCGGTTATGGGCTGACCAATCTGAATCTCGATTGGACCGCGATTGCCGGTTCGCGCTTCGATGCGGGACTTTTCGCCACCAACGTATTCGATCAGAAGTACTACACCTTCGTCGCCGGTCTTTACAACCAAGCTGGCTTTGAATCCGCAGATGTTGGCGAACCGCGCATGTTTGGCGGCCGCGTCCGTATGAACTTCGGAAACTAAATGGGATTTGCCCGCAGCCTGTTGGAGTAGGTTGATCTTTGCAAGGATTTGGGCGCGCGGCTTCATCCGCGCGCCCGAAGCCACAGCACATCATCCTAAGTCCGGCAGGCCTAGCCTCCTGCCGCGGGATGCACGTCAACATGCAGCCGAGTCAGTCGCTGCTCAGCTAGCTTCCATTCGCCGTTGCGCCGTACCCAGCGGTCGTGGTGATGGCCGTAGCCACTGTAGGAAGGCTGGTCAGGCCCGCGCACGATGCGATCCTGCATTGCCCAGACCACGTGCGCCTCGTTACCCTTGAAATCGAACTCCGGCAGATGAGCCTGATGCACCATAATTATCGTGCCCACCGACGTCTGGACGTGCTTCACGGCAGCGTCGCGTCCAACGATCACCGGAATGTTGGTGCCTTGTCTGATGTCCAGCACGAAGTCTTCGGTGAGAAGGCTGGCATACCCTGCCCAATCCTTCGTATCGAGCAGGCGCAGATGACGCGCCTTGAGATTGCAGATCTCGATCCGCGCCTTGATGGCCTCGATGTCGTGCATGGTTTGCTCCGAAAGCCGCTCGACGACAACTAGGTGACCGAGAAGCCGCCATCGACGGCCAGCACCTGATTGGTGATATAGCGCGCTGCGGGCGTTGCAAAGAACAGAGCTGCGGCGCCTATGTCGCAAGGCTCGCACATTCCTAGCGGCGGCCGGCGCCGTGCAGGTCCTTCAACGGGCGGTCCTTTGGCAGCAATTGCTCCAGGGGTCGCGACGCCGCCGGGCAGGACTGTGTTCACGGTAATCCCATACTCGACCAGTTCGAGGGCGCTCGCCCGACTCAAGGCGAATAACGCGCCTTTGGATCCGACATAGGCCGCAAGGCCCTTGACGATGGATCCCACCAAGGCCGCCGAGGCGATGTTGACGATGCGACCGCCCTGTCCCGCCGCGACCATCGCCCGCGCGATCTCGCGGGTCATCAGGAAAGGACCACGCGCATTGACCTTGTTCATGCGATCCCATTCTTCCGCCGTGCCATCCAGCAGCAACTGGCGGTCTTGCAGACCGGCATTGTTTACCAATACCCACGGCGTGCCATAGCGGGCAACGACTTCGGCGCAGCCGCGGACGATCGAAGCCTCGTCGGCGAGATCGATGTGTACGGCGCCGGCACGGTGACCGGCCTCGATCAGTGCCGCCACTTCGCGGTTGGCTTTCGCCTCATCGATGTCAGCGATCACAACGATCGCGCCAGCTTCGGCCAAGGCGGTCGCAATGCCCATGCCGATGCCGCTGGCACCGCCGGTGACCAGGGCCACCTTGCCGCTGAGGTTGAATGATGCGATCGAGTGTTGCGTCACGTGCCTATGCCTCCATATAAATTTAAGCTACGGCATCTCAATCGCAGCGACCGACCTTTCGATTTGCAGACCGCCCACCTTGGATTCAGCCGACATCGGTCCGCGATCGCTGCTGCGCCATAGGCCCGGGTCCTGTTTCTTACGCAGAAAGATGGCTGCACGCTAACCGAACCTGATTCTCTTTAACAATACAGAGAGTTAGCACGGAGCGCACAACGAGATATAGCAACCGCGCTTCCCCAGGGATGCCACGGATCAGCTAATATCGCGTTATCCGCTGCCGAGCAGGGGCTCAGGCGATGCGGCGAAGACATTCCCGGGTTCCGATAAAGTCCCGGTGAATCTTATTCACGAAATTGCAATTCGTGAACCCTTTCCTGCGCATACACGGATGTTCCTTAGCCAAAACGGCGAGTGACGTCCTATCGGTGTCGCCCCCCGTGGTAACGATTCATCAGTATAAGCATTGCCCATCAAAACGATGTCGGGTTTGGCAGTAAAGTTGCGTGTGCATGACTAACCAGCAGCATGCATTGAATCTAAGGACCTACTCGTGAAGGATCGATTTGCCCAGTATCGCGGCAGTTCGCGGCTGAAAATCCGCGATAACCGTGACTACCGAGTTCCTGCCTTAGCTATCGATGCACCCCGCTCGTCCGCTCACGCCCATTCACGCTGGTACAGCGCGGATTCGTGACCGGTTGCGACTGAATATCCAATGAAATTGGCCGATAGCGATACCCATAGCTACCTGTTTCATGCCGTCCGACGTTTTTTTGAATCCGAAAAGCCTGCTTTGCCGTATCACATTGCGGCCCTCGGGATCAATAGTCGCTGTAACCGCTGCTGCACTGTGTCAAGTGGGGGTTAAAATGCGCGCCTATATATATGTCGAAAATCAATAAAGCTTGGCCTAGGGACGACTTGATGTCTGAATTTCTGAAGCTGGTCTACACCCCGATGGGACTCAGGGACGTAACCTTGGCCATTGCGGCATGCCGCGCTGGAGGCGTTGGTGTCGTCAACGCCGAACTGGAAGCGGACTCCGGACTCATTCTCAATGAACTCGATCTTGTTTCCCGAAAAGTAACAAGCGGATATGGCCTAAAGCTCGACGCGGTTGACGAGGCCCTTGCCACCGGTCTGCGCGAGTACGCCCAAAAAGGCTTGGGCTGGCTGATTCTCGATGCCTCGATCGTGCCGAAGTGCGACAAGCTGATTCGCGATCTGCGGCGCGCTGGGGTCAAGGTACTGGCGGAAGTTAAAACGCCGCGCTGGCCAGGCCAGGCCCTCGATCAATCGATCGACGGCGTAGTCGTCAAAGGCAACGAAGCCGGCGGCTTTGTCGGCGAGGACAGCAGCTTCATCCTGCTTCAGAAGTGGCGCAAGCTGACCCGATTGCCCTTATATATGCATGGCGGTCTCACACCTCACGTCGCCGCCGCATGCAATGCGGCGGGAATGGCGGGCGGCGTACTGGACTCACAGTTGCTGCTACTGAACGAATCGCGCCTGCCTGAAGCGGTGCGCACTTTGCTGGGCAATCTTGCCGGTAGCGAAACCGTCACGGTCGGCGACGGTGAGAAAGGCGAATACTTCCGTCTGCTGATACGCCCGGGCCACACCACCGCGCGCGCCTTCGCCGCCGACGGCGAAGGCAAGGGCTTCGATGCACTGAATGCCCTGGTACGTACCCGATTGAATTGGAACGAACCCAAAAGCGGCCTGCTGCCGATTGGCCAGGATATCTGCTTCGCCAGCCTATGGCGCAAGCAGTACGGGCATATGGCGGCGGTGTTCAAAGCGATCGATGCGGCCGTGGAAAACAGCCTGCGCCTCGCCGTCGAAACCAAGCCCGTATCCGAAGATGCTCCTCTGGCGAAGGCGCTAGGCGTTCGCTTCCCGCTGGTGCAGGGACCGATGACGAGGGTGTCCGACTCCGCCGAATTTGCCAAAGCGGTCGCTGAAGGCGGCGCGCTGCCAATGGTGGCGTTCGCTCTGCTCAAGGGCCCAGCGCTGACCAAACTACTGGAAGACACGACACGCTTGCTCGGCGATCGTCCCTGGGGCATCGGCCTGCTGGGATTCGCGCCGCAAGCGCTGCTCGACGAACAACTCGCCTCGGCCACTGCGTTCCATCCCAACTACGCGATCATCGCCGGCGGCCGGCCCGATCAGGCCGTGCAACTGGAAGAAGCCGGCATTCCCAGCTTCCTGCATGTTCCGTCGGCAAATCTGATCCCGATGTTTCTGCAGGAGGGGGCGCGTCGCTTCATTTTCGAAGGCCGCGAATGCGGGGGTCATATCGGTCCGCTCAGCAGCTTCGTGCTGTGGAGCACGATGGTCGATCGCCTGCTCGTGGAACTCGCGGACAACAAGGTAGAGGGTGGCGAAATCCAGATGCTGTTCGCGGGCGGCATCCATGACGCGGTGTCGTCGGCGATGCTGCAAGTGCTCGTCGCGCCGCTGGTCGCCAAAGGCGTCAAAGTCGGCGCCCTGATGGGTAGCGCCTATCTGTTCACCAAGGAAATCGTCAGCAGCGGAGCGATCGTTCCGCTGTTCCAAAAAGAAGTCATCGACTGCCAACAGACGGTCAACCTCGAATCTGGGCCTGGCCACGCCAGCCGCTGCGGTTACACGCCGTTCGCGAAGGAATTTTTCCGCAAGCGCGTTCAGCTGCGCGAGAAGAAAGTCCCCGCTGACGAAGGTCGCCAGATTCTCGACGATCTCATCATGGGCCGGCTGCGGATCGCATCCAAAGGCCAGACCCGTAGCGAAGCCGACGGCAAGCTGCAGAAACTCGACGAAAAACACCAGCACGCCGAAGGCATGTACATGCTGGGCCAGGTGGCAACGCTGCGCGCGGAAGTCACCGACATCTCCGCACTGCACCGGGAAGTGACCGAAGACGCCGCGGCGCTGCTCACCTATCGTCTAGGCGAAATGCCGCAGGCGCAGCCCGTCGTGGAAAGGCCTGTGGATGTCGCCATCGTCGGCATCGCCAGCATACTGCCGAAAGCCAATTCGACACGGGAATACTGGGAAAACATCCTCGCCAAGGTCGACGCCATCACCGAAATCCCATCGCATCGCTGGGACTGGCGTCTGTACTACGACGCCGACCGCACGGCAAAGGACAAGATTTATTCGAAGTGGGGCGGCTTTCTCGACGACATGCCGTTCGATCCGACCCGTTACGGCATGCCGCCGAAATCGATCGAATCCATCGATCCCATGCAGTTGATGGCACTGGAAGTCGTGCAGCGAACGCTCACCGACGCCGGCTATGAAGAAAAGGAATTCAACCGCGATCGCGCCTCCGTCATTATCGGCGCCAGCGGCGGCACCGGGGACATTGGCACCCAATACGGGCTGCGCTCCGAACTGCCGCGTTTCCACGGCAGCCTTCCGGACGCCGTTGCCAATCGCCTGCCGGAATGGACCGAGGACTCCTTCGCCGGAATTCTCAGCAACGTCATCGCCGGCCGTGTCGCCAACCGGCTCAATTTTGGCGGCGTGAATTTCACCACTGATGCGGCGTGTGCCTCATCGCTGGCCGCGCTCTATCAAGGCATCTCGGAACTCTCCGCCGGACGCAGCGATTTCGTGATTGCGGGCGGTGTCGATACCGTGCAGGGCCCGTTCGGATATTTGTGCTTCAGCAAGACGCAGGCGTTGTCACCTCGCGGCCGCTGTTCATCGTTCGACGCATCGGGCGACGGCATCGTTATTTCCGAAGGCATCGCGATGATCGCGCTCAAGCGCCTCGCCGACGCGGAGCGCGACGGTGATCGCATTTATGGTGTGATCAAGGGCATTGGCGGCAGCAGCGACGGCAAGGCCAAGGGCATGACCGCGCCGCTGCCGGCCGGACAATTACGCGCCATGCGCCGTGCCTACGCACAGGCCGGTTTCGGTCCGGGCACTGTCGGCCTTTTCGAGGCACATGGAACCGGCACTGTCGCCGGCGATACCGCCGAGCTCGAAAGCACCACGAGCCTGGTCAAGGAAGATGGCGGCAAGCCGCGGCAGGCAGTGATCGGTTCGGTCAAGACATCGATCGGGCACACCAAGGCCACTGCCGGCATCGCCGGCCTGATCAAAGCCGCGCTGGCATTGCATTACCGTGTCCTGCCGCCGCACCGCGGCGTGGACCAGCCCAATCACGTCTTGCAGAACGACGACAATCCGCTGCACTTGGTCGACGAGGCGCTGCCGTGGCTGAGCACCGACGGCAAACCGCGCCGCGCCGCGGTGAGTGCATTCGGTTTCGGCGGCACCAACTTTCACGTCGTGCTCGAAGAATACGCGCGGGAATATCGCGAGTGGCTGCGCCCCGCTACCACTCGCCGCTGGCCAGCAGAGCTGTTGCTGTGGAGCGAGCCGGATCGTGAAGCGCTCATCGCCCGCCTGTCCATGATGCAGCAGGAGCTGGCACATGTCGGCAACATCGAACTGCGCCATCTCGCCGCGAGTCTCGCGAAACACCGGCAGCCCGACACCGAAACCGTTGCGATCGTCGCTCGCGACGCAGCCGATCTGGCGACCAAGATCGCGTTGGCGATTGCCCATCTACGTGGCGACACCAATGCCCTGCCGTCCGGTATCTATCACGGCTCCGCCGCGCAAGCACAGGGCAAACTGGCCGTTCTATTTCCGGGCCAGGGTTCGCAATACACCGGCATGCTGCGCGAAGTGGCGCTGCATTTCCCGCTTTGCGCCGACACGCTGTCCGCCGCCGACACGGCGCTCGCGCACGCTTTCGGGCAGCGGTTTGGCAAAGGCACCGACCTGAGCCAATTCATCTTCCCACGCGGTTGCTATAGCGACGAAGAGAAGCAAACGGCGAAGCGGGCGCTGACCGCAACCGATGTCGCGCAGCCAGCGCTGGGCGCCGTCGAAGCAGGCCTGTGGCGCCTGCTGCAGACCTTCGGTCTGCAACCGGACATGCTGGCAGGTCACAGCTACGGCGAGTTCGTTGCGCTGTTTGCGAGCGGTGCGTTCGACTTCGATGCGCTGATGGCGCTTTCCGCTGCGCGCGGAAGCTTCATCGTCGATGCCGCGAAAGCCGAGGGCGCCGAACTCGGCACGATGGCCGCCGTGCAGGCCTCCCGGCAGGATGTTGAAAAGGCGATTGCACACATTGATGGCGTGATCGTCGCCAACCATAACGCACCGCTGCAAACCATCGTCTCAGGTTCGAGAGCGGCGATTGAAACCACCATCGCAAAGCTGACCAAAGCCGGCATCGAAGTCAGTGAGATCCCGGTCGCCGCGGCGTTCCATTCGAGTTTCGTAAAGCCCGCACAGCGCGCGCTCACGGATCTGATCAATGCCACCAAGTGGCAGCAGGGCGCCATTCCGGTCTATTCAAACACCACCGCCAAACCGCACGTAGCGGAAGTCCGCAAAACCAAGCGGCAGATGGCTGATCACTTGGTGCGTCCGGTCGAATTCGTCGCCGAAATCGAAGCCATGTACGAGGATGGCGCGCGGATATTCCTGGAGATCGGTCCGAAATCCGTGCTCACAAGGCTGACCGGCAAGATTCTCGAAGGACGCTCGCATGCAGCCATCGCGATCGATGACGGCAGCGGCTTGGCCGGCATGCTTAATGCGTTCGGACAGCTGATCTGCGCGGGCATCGAGCTTGATGTGGCGAAATTGTTTGAACGCCGGGATTGCATCATTGCCAACCCGGCGCAACTGCAAGCGTTCCAGCACAACGAAGTGATCCCGAAACACGCATGGATGCTGAATGGCAGCAGCGTCAGGCGCGCCGGTGAACCGGTGAAACAGGTCGGCGTCACGCTGGAAGACGTGAACAATTCCCCCTCGTTGTCCGGACAGGCCGAACCGGTGCAAACCGTCGACCAAACCGAGATTCGTATCCCGCAAGACGCGATATCCCAGCCAAATCCGTTACTAAATCCGTCACCCCCAATGCAGTTCGTGTCACAGAGACACTGGAAAAAGGAGCCCCCAATGGAGCAACGACGATCATTACCGATTGCCGATGATTCGGCAGTCATGTCGGAGTATTTCGATACCATGCGCCAGTTCCTGGAAACCCAGGATCGCGTCATGGCCCGCTATTTCGGTGAAACAGTCGCGGGTCGCCCAATCGCACTGCGCCAGCCGAGAAGCATTCAGGCGCTTGCAGTTTCCCGCGTCTCCGAAGCAGAACCGGTGCGCGCACCGGCTCCGGCGGCAAAACAGACTGTGGTTCGCGAAGTGCCAGCCGCTGCGGAAATCCCGCAACCCGCTGCGCGTGTAGCCCCGCCACCACCGCCGCCTGCTCCGGCAGCACGTCCGGCACCGGCGCAGCCCGCCGCCGCTCCAGCCCGCGCTGCCGCGACAGCAAAGACTGCACCGGCGGTTTCAACGCCGGCGATCAACGGTACGCCGGTGATCAACGGCACGGCCAAGCCCAAGGAGACTGCGGGAGCGGGAGCCGCTGCCGATTTCGATCCGGCCAAACTGACCGACATGTTGCTGAACATCGTCGAGCAGAAGACCGGCTATCCGCGCGACATGGTTGGGCTCGATCAGAACCTCGAATCCGATCTCGGCATCGACTCCATCAAGCGCATCGAAGTGGTCGGCGCGATGTTGCAGAAATTGCCGGAAGGGTACCGACAAGAGTTAGTCCCTCACCGTAGCAAGCTCAATACGCAGACCACGCTCAATGGCATGCTGAAAGTGCTGAGCTCGGTAAAAGCAGGGGGTACCGCCGCCCCTTTTGATCATGCCGGGACGGGAGTAGTGGCTGCGGTCAGCCACCCGTCCCGGCATGTTGTGATGGCGCAGCAGGAAGCGCTCGATCCCGAAGTGCTCAGGGAACTGAAGCAGGGACATTTCCTGGTCAGCGAAGACAAGCTCGGCGTAGCCGCGGAACTGACACGGATGCTGGTCAGCCGCGGCTGCACGGTCAACCTGGTCAAACGCGATGCGCTGTCCAGCGAAGATTCGCTGCTGCAGTGGATCGCTACGCAGGACAAGGAAACCGGGGCGCTGGCCGGGGTTATCCATCTCGCGCAATTGGGCTCCGACTGGCTCGATCAGGATCGTCCGCTCGAAGAGTGGCGCGGCCAGCTTCAGATCAACGAAAAATCGCTTTTCGTTCTCTTGCGCGAGTTCAGCGCAAAACTCGCCGAGGATGCGCATGTCCTATCGGCGAGCGCACTCGGCGGATTTTTCGGCCGACAGGGCAACACCGTCGCGCGCGGGCTGTCGCTGCAGAGCGGCGCGGTCGGCATGCTGAAATCTCTGTATGACGAACGGCCAACCCTGCGTGCAAAAGCAGTCGATATCGATCCGGCCCAGAACGCCGCGGCGATCGCGGCGATCCTGTTCGGTGAACTGGAACTCGTCGGCGGCCGTCAGGAAGTCGGTTATCCGAATGGACAGCGCACGGTATTTCACACCGTTGCCGCCGTAGCGGATGTTGATCAGGCTCGCGAGGAAAGTCTGCAAGGCATGGTCGTGCTTGCAACCGGTGGCGCCCGCGGCGTGACCGCCGAAGTGCTGCGCGAGCTGGCGCTTCCCGGCAATACACTGGTCCTCACAGGCCGCAATCCGCTGCCAGAGCCGGAACCCGAAACCTTGGCGGCGCTCGCCAGCGGCGACGCACTGCGCCAGCACTTCATCGCCGAAGTGCGCAGCGGCGCTTCGAAACTGAAACCCGCGGATATCGGCCGCAAAGTGCAGGCCGTACTCGCGGCCCGGGAGATGCTCAGCAACCTGGAAGATTTCCGCCGCGGCGGCGCGACCGTCGAATATCACGCGGTGGACGTCACCAACGACGCTGACATGCGCAAGCTCCTGAATGGTCTTTATAAGCGCCACGGCGGCATCGCCGGCCTTGTGCACGGAGCCGGCGTTATCGAGGACAAGCTGCTTGCCGACAAGAAGAGCGATAGCTGGTCCCGCGTCGTCGACACCAAGGTCATGGGTCTGCTGCTGCTGCAACGCTATCTGCGGCCGGACTCGCTCAAATTCTTCACCGTGTTCAGTTCGGTCGCGGGACGCTACGGCAACAGCGGGCAGTCCGACTACGCCACGGCCAACGAACTGATGAATCGTCTGTGCTGCCAGCTCAATGAGCGCTGGGGCCGCCGCGTCAACGTCAACGCGCTGTGTTGGGGTCCTTGGGGCGCCACCAAGTTCGGTGCCGGCATGGTTACCGCCGAAACCGAGGCCAAGTTTGCGGAAAAAGGCGTCATGCTGGTTTCCGCAGAAGAGGGGCGCCAGCTATTCAAGAATGAACTGCTGCGCCGTGACCGCTCGCATATCGAAATCGTCTGCGGCGAAGGTCCGTGGGAGCAGCGCGAGGCAACCATCGGCGAGATGAAAATAAGCTCCGCCGCGCCCACCCCGCACAGCGACGACGTCCAAGGTGACGTCATGGAACCGCTGCTCGGCGGTGCCGTGGTGACGGCGATGCCGAAGGGTGATCAGGTGATTTCAACCCGCCTCGACGCCAACCACGCCTATCTGTGGCAACACTGCATCGACGGTGTTCCGGTGCTGCCGGCGGCGGCGGCGCTGGAAATGATGGCCGAAGCAGCACGCACGCTATGGAACGGATGGAAACTGGTCGAGATTCGTGACTTCCGCCTGATGAAAGGCGTCCAGCTGAAAGGCCCGGCGCAGGAGCTGCGCCTCGTCATCAATCCGCCTCCCTACGGCAGCAGCGAGGGCTTCGAAGTCAATGCGACGCTGCAATCCGAACAGGAAGGTGGCAAACCACTGATCCACTATCGCGCTGTATTGCGTCTCGAACAGCAGTTGCAAAGCGGCTTCGAGCAGGCGGCGCAATTCCGTTCCGAGAAAAAGCTGACGGCCGTGAAGGCCTACGGCGAGTTGCTGTTCCACGGCCCCTGCTTCCAGGTCATCGAGAATATCGAAGGACTGTCCGCGGTCGGCGCCCGTGCGCTGGTCAAAACCACCCGTCCGGCGGATTGGCTGCGCAAGGTGCCGGACGCGGAACGCGGCTGGATTTTCGACCCAGCCATCGTCGATGCCGCCGCGCAGATGGCCATCATCTGGAGCCGCACCTTCCGCGACGAAACCTCGCTGCCGACCCGCTTCGGCCGCGTGGTCCGCTATCGCGAAGTGTTCCCGGACCGCATGCATATGGTGTTTGAACAGATCGCGTCGGATGATCCGAGTCTGGTTCGCGCCAACGTTTATTACTTCGATGCCGCCGGCCACATCGTGATATCGGTCGAGGACATGGAATGCGTCGCCAGCGCCGCTCTGAACCGGCTTGGCGGTACGGCAAAAGCCCCCACCCGCGTGACTGCATAACAACCATGGCAGACGGCGTCGACAATATTGCGTCGGGCGATATCCAATCCGCCTGCGAACCGATCGCGATCATCGGCATGGCCTGCATTTTCCCGCAGGCGCCCGATGTGCAGACGTTCTGGCGCAACATCATCAACGGCGTGGACGCGATCAGCGATCCGGTGCCGCAATGGGACGCCGGGCGCTACCTCGAGTCAGGCCGTATCAAAACGCCTTCGGGCGGTTACCTTAAAGATCTGTACCGGTTCGATCCCCGTGAGTTCGGCATCATGCCGAATTCGGTGGATGGCGGCGAACCCGACCAGTTCCTCGCCCTGCGCGTCGCACGCGATGCGCTGCTGGATGCGGGCTATCTGCACAGCGACTACGATCATCGCGACACCGGCATCATCCTCGGCCACAGCACCTATCTGCACCGTGGGCAAGGCACGCTGATCCAGAACCACATCGTGGTGGACCAGACCCTCGAGGTGCTGCGGGTCGCTTGTCCGCATCTCGATGAAGATCGGCTTGCCGAGATTCGTGATCTGCTGGCCAGCAAGCTGCCACCGGCCAACGTCGATATCGTGCCCGGCTTCGTGCCCAACGTGATGACGGGCCGTATCGCCAATCGCCTGAATCTCAAAGGCCCCAATTACCTGATCGACGCGGCCTGCTCGTCGTCGCTGCTGGCGGTGAACGCCGCCATTGACGAACTGCGCAGCGGACGCAGCCGCATGATGTTGGCCGGAGGCGTGAACGCCTCGCTGCCGGCCGAAGTCACCGTGATTTTCACCCAGCTCGGCGCGCTCAGTGTGCGCGGCAAGGTGCGCCCGTTCGAAACCGGCAGCGACGGCACACTGCTCGCCGAAGGACTCGGCGTCGTCGCGCTGAAGCGCCTGTCGGACGCGATTGCGGACGGCGACCGCGTGTACGCGGTCATCCGTGGCGTCGGTCAGGCGAGCGACGGCAAAGGTCTTGGCCTGCTGGCGCCTGGCGTCGAAGGCGAGACGCTGGCGATTCAAAGGGCATATGGCAGCTGCGGTGTGGATCCGGCTTCGATCGGCATGATCGAAGCGCATGGCACCGGCATCCCGCTCGGCGGCCAGACTGAAATCACCGCGCTCAAGACCGTATTCGGCGATCGGCAAAGCACCGGCGGCCACGTCGCGATCGGATCGGTCAAATCGATGATCGGCCACTGCATCCCCGCTGCGGGAATCGCCGCTCTGATCAAGAGCGCGCTCGCGCTGCACCATAAGGTGCTGCCGCCAACATTGTGCGAAAGCATCGATCCTGAACTCGGTATCGACAGCACGCCGTTTTACGTCAACACGGAAACATCGCCCTGGATCAGCCCGATGGGCGTGCCGCGCCGCGCCGGTATCAATTCCTTCGGCTTCGGCGGCATCAATGCGCACGCCATTGTCGAGGAAGCACCCGCGCGCGCCCTGAAGCCGAAGAGATTCACGCCGTGGCCGGCCGAGCTGTGTGTATTTTCCGCGAACAGCCCGATCCAGCTGGTCGAAAAGCTGGAGCAGATCGCCGCCAGCATCAAGCGCAATCCCGACTGGCAGGTGGCGGAAATCGCGGCAGCGCTGATCACGGCGGACAGCGGCGGACAGCATCGCCTCGCTATGGTCGCCAAGGATACGAACGCGCTGACCAAGAATATCGATCAGGCGCTGAAGCGGTTGCGCGAAAACAATGGCGAACGCTGGTCCACACGCGGCGGCGCCGTTTACAGCAGCAGCCCGCTGGACGGCAAGCTGGCATTCCTGTTCCCCGGCGAAGGTTCGCAGTATCTCGGCATGTTCGCCGATCTGGCCACGTACTTCGACGAAGTGCGCGAATGGTTCGATTTCTGGCGCAGCCTGTTCAGCGAAAAGCCCGGCGCGACGCGCACCGACATCGTGTTTCCGCCAGCAAGCGAGCTCACCGACGCGCGTCGCGAGGAACTGGAAAAGCGGCTGCACGAAATGGATGTCGGCTCCGAAGCCGTGTTCATCGGCGCCCAGGCGATGCATGCCGTGCTCAAATCGCTTGGGGTCGAGCCGGATGTGATGCTCGGCCACAGCTCGGGCGAATCATCCGCGCTGGCCGCGTCCGGCGCGATCGTCAGCGACGGGCCGCTGCAGCTAGCCGACTTCATCCGCGAGCTCAACGTGGTTTACATGCGGGTGCTGGCGGAGGGCAAGATTCCGACCGGCGCCCTGCTGGCGGTTGGCGCTCTGTCGCATGAAACCGTCGAGCAACACATCGCCGCCATCGATAAGAACATCGTGATCGCGATGGACAATTGCGCCAACCAGCAGGTTCTTTACGGCAGCGTGGAATCGATCGAAGCCCTCGAGAAATCCCTGAGCGCGGCCGGTGGAATCTGCCTGCCGCTGCCATTCAATCGTGGTTACCACACGCCCGCCTTCTCCGAAGTCAGCACGGCGTTCCACAATTACTACAAGAGCATCCGTCTGAGCCGGCCGCTGATTCCGCTCTACTCCTGCGCGTCAACCGGCCTGTTTCCGGACAACGTCACAGCGGTCCGCAAGCTGGCCGCCGCACAGTGGTCGACCACGGTCCGCTTCCGGGAAACTTTGGCGCGAATGTATGGCGACGGCGTGCGCTATTTCGTTGAGGTAGGGCCTTCCGGCAGTCTGACGACTTTCGTAAATGACATCCTGGCCGGCAAGGAATATCTGGCGTTGGCGACCAATGTGCGTCGCCGTGGCGGACTCGAACAGTTGCTGAGCGCACTTGCGCACCTGTACGTGAACGGCAAGCAGGTCAAGCTCGATCGTCTGTTCGCTCCGCGCTCGATATCCGTGATCGATTTCGCCAGCGCCGCGCCAGCGGCCGCGAAAGGAATTCTGCTCGACAACACAATGCCGGTGCTGCGCATCGACGATGCGGATCGCGCCCTCCTGCGGGAACTGACCGCGCGGCCCGATGCGGTCCTGCCGTCCGCGCCAGCACCCGCTCCAAACGTGATCGCCGAACACGAACCCGATCCTGTAGCACCGTCGTCGACGTCTGCTCCGGCCGCTGCGGGCGAACCCGATGTCGAGAACACCGAGCCGGTCGCCGCGCCCGAGCACATATCCGTCGCGGCGGCACCGGCAGGCGGCGCGCACGAGCAGGTGATGTCCGAATATTTCGATGTCGTGCGCGGCTTCCTCGATCAGCAGCGCGCAGTCATGGAAAACTGGCACTCGCGCCGGAAATACCAGTCCGAACCGGCAGCGCCGGCGCTCGATGACTACACGAGCTTCCTTGATTCGATCGTCGAAATGGACGAGCGGCATCTGGTCGCCCAGTGCCGGCTCAGCCTCTACAACGACAACTTCCTGAAAGACCATGTGCTGTCCGGCCGCGTGTCTGAACACGCTCCCGGCCTGTCGGGACTGTCTTGCGTACCGTTCATGGTCAGCCTCGAAATCATGGCGGAAGCCTGCGCCGCGCTGGCGGGCAGCGCCGCAGTGTGCGCGATCGAGAACGTCAAGGCGTTCGATTGGATCGCACTCGACGATGGCGAGCTGACGCTCGAAGTTCGTGCCGAAATAACCGACAGCGAACGTGGCATCTACAGCGCGAGCCTGCTCAACGGCCAAGGCACCGCAGTGAGCGCAGATTTCCTTTTCTCGGTGCCGGAGTGGCAGAACCCGGCACTGCCGGCACTCTCTGAAAAAAGAGTGTCGCGCTGGAACGGCGACGATCTGTATTCAACCGGGATGTTTCACGGCCCCGTCTTCCAGAGCATCCGTCACATCGACGGCTGGGACGATTCGGGCATGGACGCGCAGCTTTCCGAAGTCAGCCTGAACGGATTCTTTGTCGAAGGCGCGACGCCGAAGCTAGTGCTCAACCCGATTCTGCTCGACGCGATGGGCCAGCTTGCCGCGTACTGGATCGCCCAGCACGTGGGCACCGATTTCAACTGCTTCCCGTCCACCATCGAACGGGTCGAACTGTACAGCGCGTGTCCCGCGGACGCACCCGGCCTGACGCTGCTGGCGCGGCAACAGCCGCTCGATCCGACGGCCACCGACGTGGAGGCGCCGCGCGCCTGGCACTTCGAATGTGTGGATGCGAACGGACAGCCGCTGGTCAGGGTCACCAATCTGGTCAACGTCTACTTCCCGGTTCCGAACCGCTTCTATCAAGTGCGTCGCGATCCGCTGAATGGCTGGCTCGGCTATCCGTCCAATGCGTCGAAGCTCGGCATCATGCTGTGGGAGCTGCCGCATCTTCCCGAAGATTTCTGCGCGCAGTCGGGTAGTATCTTCATGCGCATCCTCGCGCATGTCTTCCTGAGCTTCGACGAGCGCGACGAATGGCGGGCGTTGAGCGGCAGCGTACGCCGCCGGCGCGAATGGCTGCTCGGCCGCGCCTCCCTCAAGGAAGCAACCCGCCATTGGATTTTCCAGCAGACCGGACACCTGCTGTATCCGTCCGACGTCGTCGTTCTGCACGACGAGCACGGTGCACCCTACGTGGATGGCTGGTGGCGCGACACAGTGGTTTCTGCGCCTGAGGTTTCGCTATCGCACAACATGCGCGGCTGCCTCGCCGCCGTCGCAGCGCCTCAGCATGCAATCGGCGTGGACGTCGAAGAACTCGGCAGGATTCAGCAACCGGAACTGATGATCGAAAGCCTCACTCCGCCGGAGCGCACATTCGTGCAGGGTTTGGAGGGCGCAGCGCTGGATGAAAGACTGCTGCGTCTCTGGTGCGCCAAGGAAGCCGCCGCCAAATATCTTGGTTCGGGCTTGCAGGGGCAGCCCGCCGCATTTGCAGTTTCGTTCGTGGACGAAAAATGTGGGAAGGCCCGTGTCGATCATGGTGAAACCGCGATCGAGGTTTCCATCAGCCGCGACGGCAATTCAATCATCGCAGTCGCCAGCGATCAGCACAGTGGTACGGAGATACATTGATGAACACGCTCACCCAAGCAACCCCCGAAAAAACCGTCATCGTGATCGTAGAAGATCTGATTCAGGACTGGGGCCTGGACTTCGACGGTGACATTGACGGGGAGACGTTGCTGGTCAGCAACCTGGAGTTCGCGTCGGTCGACATCATCCAGCTCTGTGTCGCCCTTGAGCAGCACTACAAGCGCAAGCTTGGTTTCCAGGATCTGCTGATGGACAAGGGCAGCTATGTCGGCGACCTGTCAATTTCCCGCATCGCGGAATTCGTCGACGCCCGCCTTAACGAACCCGAGGCTGCCCGAGCATGACCACTCGCACGCTGTTCATTGGCATGGATGGCGCCACTTTCACGGTGTTGAACGATCTCACCGCGAAAACCGGCGAAGGTCCCGTCATGCCGTTCATGGCCCGTATCTTCGAAAAAGGCGTGCGCACTAAATTGCGTTCGACGCCGAATCCGCTGACCCCGCCCGCTTGGGTTTCACTGATGACCGGCCGCAGTCCGGGCCATCACGGCGTCTTCGATTTCATCCGCGCCGAGGAACACGCCGGCGATGTCTTCTTCACGCTGTACGACTCGCGTGATTGCAGGGTCGAAACGATCTGGTCGATCGCCAGCCGCCAGGGCAAGCGGGTCGCCGCGCTGAACTTCCCGTTCACCGCACCGCCACCCGAGGATCTGAATGGCTTCCTGGTGCCCGGCTTCGTGCCGTGGCGACACTTGCGTCGCAACACGGCGCCCAACGATCTCTACGATCGTCTGAAAACCATTCCGGATTTCAATCCGAAGGAACTGGCTTGGGATTTCGAGCAGGAAAAGCAGGCACTCAACGATCTCACCGACGAGGATCGCGAAAACTGGGTGCGCTATCACCTGCCGCGCGAAAAGCAGTGGTTCCGCATCGCGGATTACCTGCTGCGCGAGGAAGCACCCGATCTGATGGCGGTCATGTTCGACGGCGTCGACAAGCTCCAGCACCAGGCTTGGCTATACGTCGATCCCAACCAGCAGAAAGGCGAGCTCAGTGATTATCACAAGCGCATGCGCAAGCTGTGCCTCGATTATTTCCGTCAGCTCGATGGCTTCATCGAACATCTCGTCACCGCGGCTGGACCGGATGTGCAGGTATTCATGGCCTCGGATCATGGCTTCACCGCCACCACCGAGATCGTGCGCATCAACACTTACCTGCACGAGAAGGGCTACCTGAAGTGGAAGGAAGTGCCCGACACTGAAGCCGGCAAGCGTCGCGAGGACAGCATGTTTGCCTTCCTCGACTGGGAGCACACCATCGCCTACTGCCGGACGCCGTCGAGCAACGGCATCAACATCCGCGTCGCGCGCAAGTCTGGTGAGACGGGGATCAAGCCGGAAGAGTACGAAGCGGTGCGCAACCGCCTCGCGCGCGATCTCGAAGATCTGAAGGATCCGGTCACGGGCGAGCGCATCATCACCGAGATACACCGTCGCGAAGACGTGTTCCCTGGCGTTGCGATGGAAGATGCGCCGGACCTGTTGCTGGTCCTGCGCGATTTCGGATTCGTATCGATCAAGAACAAACAACCGGCAGTCGAACCGCGCCCGGAAATCGCCGGCACGCATCACCCGGATGGTGTTTTTCTCGCTTACGGCCCCGGCGTGCGCCAGGGCGCGTCGATCGCGCGGCGCAATATCACCGATGTCGGGGCGACGCTGCTGTACAGCCTCGGCCTGCCGGTGCCATCCGACTTCGAAGGCAAAGTGCCGGAAGCGATGTTTACCGACGGCCATCTCGCTACGCACCCAATCGTCATCGGCGACTCCACTAACCGTCAGGTGAAGGACGACAGGTCCGACGGTATGGGCGACGACGAGAAGGAAAAAATCATGGCCCAGCTGCAGTTGCTGGGTTACATGGAATAAGCAAACTGTCGATCATCCGGAGTGCCGGTGAACAGCCGGCCTCTGGAGTCGCGGTGACAAAAATACAATGATAAAGATGAGGAGGTACATGCGTTGAAGTCTCCGATGAACAGGCTCGGCATACGCCCCGGGTTCAACAAGGACGACTTCAAATTGATCGCGCAGGGTGGCTTCGGCGATGGCATGAATGCCTACGCGCACTCGATGGCGTGGTTCAATGGCCATCTCTATGTCGCGACCACGCGCGGCAATTTCCCGTTGATGAAAGCGCGCCTGCCGATCGGCATGGACGTCTGGCCCGTAGAGTGCCCGGAAAATCCGTTCTCGCTCGACCTGCAGGCGGAAATCTGGCGTTACACCGTGGCGGACGACAGCTGGGAGCGCGTATCCAAGGCGCCGCTGATCATCGGCAGTCACGGCAAGCCGATCACGCGCGAGCTGGGCTATCGCGGCATGGTGGTTTACCAGCCCAAGCCCAGCGACACGCCCATGCTTTTCGTCAGCACCTGGTCGCCGGCCAAAGGTCCGGGACCGCTGCTGCTGCGCTCGGTGGACGGCCGCAATTTCGAGCCCTCCTGCGAACCCGGCCTGGTGGGTCTGCCGGTCACGACCATTCGCACGATGGTGCCGTTCAAGGGACGGCTATTCACGACGCCGGCGGGCTCGCGCGGCGGCAACACCAACGTCTCGGCACACTCCGTCGTTTACGAAAGCAGAGACCCTGCCAACGGTCAGTGGGAACCGGTCAGCGACTTCGGCTTCGGTGAAGCCGGCAACAAAACGATTTTCGAAATGGCCGGCTTTGAGGATCACCTCTACGTCGGCACTTTCAATCTCGAAGGCTTCCAGGTCTGGCGCAGCACCGTGGAGAGCAAACCGCCCTACCAATGGGAAAAGATCATCGATCGCGGCGCCTACCGCGGCGGCCTCAACCAGTGCGTGCTCAGCATGTATCCGTTCAAGGGCGCGCTGTATATCGGCGGCGGCATCCAGGGCGGCGGCGTCGACACACAGAATAGAGTCGGCCCCGCGCCGCCGGAGCTACTACGCATTTTGCCGGATGGAAGTTGGGACCTGCTGGTCGGCGAAGGACGCGACACCCCTGTCGGCCGCAAAGAACCGCTGTCCGGATACCTTCCGGGCTTCGATAATTTCTTCTGCGGCTATTTCTGGCGCATGTGCGCGCACGACGGCTGGCTGTACATGGGCACCTTCGAATGGAGTTCGGTGCTTGGCTACGCGAACCGCGCGCGCTGGCCTGAAGTATTCACCGGCATCATCAATCACCTCAGCCCCCAATCCGTTCTGGACAACCAGTCCGGCTTTTCGCTGTACCGCAGCCACGACGGGGAAAACTGGGTGCCGGTCACCACCAACGGCATGGACAATCCCTACAACATGGGACTGAGAACTCTAGTGTCCTCGCCACAGGGATTGTTCATCGGCACCGCCAATCCTTTCGGACCGAAATACATGCCGCTGAACGGCACGCGGTATATCCCCAATCCGCGTGGTGGTTGTGAGGTTTTTCTTGCGCAAGGTAACGCCGCATAGCATGAGGTCTGTTGGCAATAATCTTGATCGGTGTACTCGTAGTAACTGATACCGGTCGTTAGTATCCGTTGGGTTGATCCACGCGTAACAGTGCAGGTAATAGCGGGAAGCGTCCCCAGCTTTAGTGTCGGAGAACAAAACGATGAAAAAGAAAAGGAGCGTCTGGATCGCGCTGCTGCTGGGATTGCTCAGTTCTAGCGTGGCATTCATCTATGTGGGGGAACCGTTACTCGCAGCTTTGGTGCCTGCATGCGAGTTGATTGCCGTTGCCGCGTCCAGATGGACGCGGCTCGTGTTCATGCCATGGGGCATGACTATTATTATGGTGGGCAGCATTGTCGTTTCACTCGTAGTTTTCTTGATGCCAGCTTTGATTGCGTTCCGGCGGCGCGAACTCGTTCTGACCAGACTGCAATCGCTCCCTGTTTACGTATTGGTTCTGATCTTGATAACCAGCGGTGCTTATTTTCTGAAAGAGCATCGCGCACAACGGTTTGGCTTCCAGCCGTTCCGCATTCCTTCCAAATCGATGGCAAATACTCTGAAGTCGGGTGACTTTATTGTTGCGGATACATGGGCATATCGGACCTCTTTTCCGCAGCGTGGTGATGTGGTGGTGTATGTTGCACCTGATCGCGACGTGAAATTCGTAAAGCGTGTGATCGGCGTTCCTGGCGATTCGATTGCCATCAAAGACGGTGTCGTCTTCGTGAACGGACAGCCGCAACAAGAAATGTACATTGAACCCACCTTCAATGTATCAACCAGAAAGCAATCTGTTGAATTAACAGTCCCACCAAATATGTACTTTGTTATGGGGGACAATAGGGATGCTAGCTACGACAGTAGATACCAAGGATCAGTCCCGGCCGCCAATATGATTGGCCGCGCTGAAGTCATATGGCTTTCGTGGGAACCGACGATTGGGATTCGTTGGGACAGGATTGGGAAGAGGTTGTGAATCAGCGCGTAGCCCGCATGGAACGAAGGGCAATGCGGGGATACCTTTTAGCGTTCGCTCACGTTTGCAATGTTGCACCATGTCGAGAGAATCCCGGATTCCGTTTCTCTCCATCCGGGCTACACTTGCTGATACTGATCGCGCATGTTCCCTGGGTTGGCTAGCGAGTGACAGCCTTTTGCAGTCATTCACAAACGGCGACTTTCCGACGTATGCTTCGAAAAGCGCGCACAGCGCGCCCTGCACCCGCTACTCTTATACCCGTCGGCCAAGGTGAACTGTCACTGTGCGCTATTGGTGGGTGAATCAGAACCAGACGTACCGCCAAGAACTTGGTGGCGGCTACCTTTGGTCACCACAACGCAAACGGGACGGCTCGCGAAATGCCTTCTATGAAAGCATGCGCGAAGTAGCGCCTGGCGATCTGATCTTCTCTTTCGTTGATACTTGCATCCGCGCCATCGGCGTGGCGCGCTCATATTGCTATGAGTGCCCCAAGCCGATGGAGTTTGGCTCGGCCGGCATGAATTGGGACGAGGTGGGATGGCGGGTCGATGTGGCATTTAGGGAAGAGCTCGTTCCGATTCGCCCGAAAGATCACATGGATGTGCTGGCACCTCTGTTGCCCGAACGCTACGCGCCCTTACGCCCAAATGGGCACGGGTTGCAATCGATCTACCTGACGTCAGTGCCATCCGCTTTTGCAGAAGCTCTCGCCGGCTTCATGGGTCACCAGGCGCTCCGCCTCGTTAAAGGAATCGCCGCACATGAGCCCGTGCCCGGAGGTGAGGAAGTCGAAGTAACTCCTCGTCCAACGGTCGAGTGGGAAGAAGAGTTGATTCGGCGCATCGAGTCTAATCCTGGTATTACTCACACTGAGAAAACAGCACTTGTATTAGCTCGCCGCGGCCAAGGCATATTTCGGCGCAACGTTGCCTGTATCGAAACTGCTTGCAGGCTTACAGAGGTTGATCGTGAAGAACACTTGCGGGCGAGCCACTCGAAACCGTGGCGTGACAGCAGTAATGAGGAAAGGCTTGATGGAGAGAATGGGCTGCTCCTCACCCCGTCGATCGATCACCTTTTTGATCGTGGTTTCATCTCGTTTGAGAACTCGGGGCGACTGCTCATCTCTCCGGTTGCGCATCTAGAATCACTACACCGTATGGGCGTGAACACCGATAAGAAGATCAATGTCGGCGGCTTTTCAAGAGGGCAGCAGCATTACTTGGACTATCACCGGGAGCACGTGTTCCTGTCGCGCAAATCGAAATGATTTAGATTGCGCCCGATAGGCGAACGGCGGCTTCCGGGCGACCACGTTCAAGTTGGCGAAGGCCGCTGTTGGCACGGACCTGCAGTTACACATCCAAGCAGCAGAGGCCGACCTTCACTGCAACCGAAGACAAGCAACCCAGGCCCGCTCAGAGACCAGCAAGTGCTTCCGCCAGCGAAATACGTGCAAGGCTGTCCTGCCGCCACGAACTGAGATAAAGCCAGGGCCCGGCTTCCGTAACCTGGGTGATGAAGCGGTAAGCATCCGGTCCCGTATATTGCAGATTGGCAACGAGCTTCCCGGAACGGTCGTAGGCTGCGGCCATAGAGATCGACTCGATCGGCGGACTCATCACCGCGACGAACCGGGCCAGCATTTTTCTCGCGAACGGCGTGCGATCGAAAATCTCCAGCAGTGGACTGCGCGGCGCGACCAAGGCGACCCAGAACCGGTCGCGGCCGTTGAAGCGGATGTTGTCCGGAAAGCACGGAAGATTATCGATGAAGATATCCGATGTGCCGGCCTTGTCGCCCTTGAGCCAGTAACGGGTGACGCGGTACGCGCCGGTCTCGGTGACGAGTACGTAAGCGTCGTCCGGCCCCAGCGTCACACCGTTGGCGAACTGCAGGGCGCGCAGCAAAGTCGTGGTCGCACCTGTCGCGAACTCATAGCGCAGCAGGCGACCGAATCCGCCATGATCGATCAGGTCGAGCTGATCCTTGCCGTAACTCCACTTGCTCGATGCATCGCTGAAATAGGCGTACCTGCCCTGAGCATCCACGGCGACATCGTCTGGGAAACCGAAGTGCTGGCCGTCGATTGCCGCGGTCAGCGTCGTCATCTTTCCCTGCGTGTCGATACGCAACAGTCCCTTGAAAGCGTCGGCGACGACCAGTCCACTGCCGTCCGGCATGAGTGCAATTCCCAGAGGACGTCCGCCAGTGTTCGCCACATGCTGTGCGTGCGCGCCATCCGCATCGAAGCGGACGATGCTGCCGTCCGCATATCCGGAATAAAGGTTGCCCGCTCCATCCACCGCGACCGACTCCGGCCCATGCACTCCGATGGCGGCAATACGTTGAACGGATTGGAGTCGTTCATTATGCGCATAGGATCCATCACGCAGGGATGGTGGCTTCGGCGCTGTCCATGCGATCGGATCGACAGCCGTCGGCGCAAAGAGCAGAAACGCGAGCACTGCGATCACGAATATCAGCAATACCCAGAGCAGTCTCTTCACTGAATTTCCTCCGCAGTGAATACGCCGCACTTATTGGCGGCTTGTTGGAACCGCTTCAGCGATACGTCACCAGCTCTCGTTTTCCGTTTTCGAAATGGCTGTGTTCATTGAGAGTGGACAGATAGCGGCCGCGATCGCTGTAGATCACCTTGGTGATGCCGCAGTTGGCAAGCGTCCAGTTGAGACGGAAGGCGTGCTCGTCCGGAATCTGCAATAGCTGCTGGCAGATGGCGGTGACGACGCCACCGGAGGTGAAGACCAGGACGGACTTTTGCGCACCCACGCTGGTGACGATGCTTTCCAGTGCACGCATACTGCGCTCACGAAACGCCGGCCACGATTCGGCGTATTCATCGTCGTGGCGACCGCTCACCCACCGCCCTACCGCTTCGGTGAACATCTGCTGGAACGCGCGGCGCGGATCCGGCAAGCGCGCCATCTCGGTCACCATCACTTCTTGACTCGAGTACTGCGGCTTGAATCGTTCGACGACTTGCTGATGATCGAACTCATTGAAGCCGGCATCCGTCTCCGTGCCAACCGCCAATCCAGCGGCGCTGAGACAAGTCTCCGCGGTCTCGCGATGCCTGCGCATGGCGCCGCGCCAGGCCGCATCCACCTCGAGCGCGCGCTCGCGCAGGGCAAGTCCCAGCACACGCGACTGCTCGAAACCGGTTGCCGATAGCTGGTCGTAGTCCGCCTTACCGAACGAGGCTTGGCCGTGACGGATTAGATAAATGGCACCCACAATCTAAGTCTCCTGAGCTTGCTCTGCGCGGCCGCGCACATGACGTGTGCTGTGCTCGAACAACCAGACATAGGCGGAGCGCGGCAGATAGCGCTTGAGCATCCATAGAAAGCGTCCGTCAGCATGCGGCAGTACATGAAACTGCTTTTTCTCAACGGCGCGGAAGATGTAGTCCGCAATCTCCTCCGCGCTTATCCGTCCCTTTTCCAACAGCTTGTTCATCGTCTTGCGCAGCTTGGGGTCGGTGGTGCGGAAAGATTCGGTGAGATTGGTCTTGAAGAACGACGGACATACCACGCTGACGCCGATGTTGTCGTCGCATAGCTCGTGCTGCAGCGTCTCCGACAGAGAAACAACACCAGCCTTTGACACGTTGTAAGCGCTCATCGTCGGCACATCCAGTAACCCGGCCATCGATGCCACGTTGACGAAATGACCGTGTCCCTGCTGCTTGAATACCGATGTAAATACCTTGCACCCGCGCACCACACCCATCAGATTGATATCGAGTATCCACTGCCAGTCCGCAATCGCCACATCCTCAATGTTGCCGGCCAGCGCCACGCCAGCGTTGTTGACGACCACGTCGATCGTTCCCCACCGCGACTGCAGAGTAGCGGCCACGGCCTGAACGTCGTCCTCACGGGTCACGTCACAGCGCAGATATAGCGCCCCAGGGCTGCCGGCGGCGAGGTCCTCGGCGGCGTCGGCCCCGCGCTCATCGTTGACGTCACCGATGCATACGCGCCATCCGGCGGCGGCGTAGCGCATCGCGATGGCCCGGCCGAGACCGCTGGCCCCGCCCGTGATGAAAATCCCCTTTCTGTCGTTCATTCAGTCGTTTTCCCGTTTCATCCTGTGTCACCGCGCTGCAGAAGTCTGTTGAAACGATGGTCACAAGCGAGGGCCCCATCCCGCCGCCGAACTCCCGTTCAAGTTCCTCATCCTAAAGCGGAAGCGGTGGCGAAAGAAGTGGACGTTGGTGGCAGAGCCGCAGACAACGCCCGCATCCGACTCACGGCGCCCGTGACCGTACTTCGACGCGAAGCCATTCCGTGATAACTTTGTGCGTACCCTGGAGCAAATACCTTCTCATGACCTCGGAAATCGCCAGCGTCTCACCGACCCTTTTCGAGCACTTCGTTCCGCTGAGTTCGCTGCGCTCGGAAAGCCAGACCAGCCTTGCGCAGAAATCGGCGCTGATGAAAGCCGCTCCCGGCGAATATCTGTTCCGCATCGGTGAGCCGGCCACCAAAGCGGTGTTCCTCGTTTCCGGCGAAATCGCGCTGGAGGACGAATCGGGAAAGATTGCGTCCAACGTGCGCTCCGGCGACGTCGCGTCGGTCCACCGCCTCGCACATCAATCGCCGCGCAAGGTCGCGGCGCGCTGCGTAGCGGCTTCCAGTTGCTTGATGATCGACGAAAGCCTTCTCGACGTCATGCTGACCTGGGAACAGACCGGTTCCTTCGAACTCTCCGAAATCACCACCGGCGCAGAAGTAGAGAGCGACGACTGGATGATCCGCCTGCTGCAGATGCCGGCCTTCCAGAGCATCCCGCCGGCGAATCTGCAGGCCATGTTCATGCGCATGCAGCAGGTCAACCGGCAGGCGGGCGACGTGGTGATCCAGCAGAACGACGAAGGTACATTCTTTTACGTCATCATGGATGGACGCTGCATGGTGACACGCGAAGCGCCCAACCAGCGCCCGGTGCGCCTCGCCGAACTGGGGCCAGGCGCCTGCTTCGGAGAAGAGTCGCTGATCTCCGGCAACCGCTGCAACGCGACGGTGACGATGCTCACCGCCGGCCGGCTCATGCGTCTCGCCAATGACGATTTCCAAACGCTCCTCAAAGAACCGATTCTGCGCCGCGTCGCGTTCACGGAAGCGCGGCAGCTCGTCGCTTCGGGCCGCGCGCAATGGCTGGATGTGCGCCTGCCCACCGAGGCCCAGGCGAGCCCGCTACCGGGCAGCCTCAACATCCCCTTGTTCATGCTGCGCGCCAAGCTGGGCTCGCTCAACAGCAGTAAAATCCAGATTGTCTGCTGCGACAGCGGCCGGCGCAGTTCGGTGGGCGCCTTCATCCTGGCGCAGAAAGGTCTCGAAGCCTATGTGCTCGAAGGCGGCGTGAACGCCGGCACATCGGCGTAGAGAGAGCTCCAAGTCCGCTGGATCGGCTCCAGCGGACGAGCTACATGGTGTGCGTTGCGCGCTCCGAGCCAAGCATGCCGGCCAGCAGCGTCTCGATCTTTTTCTGCGTATCGCCGCCGTCCTGGGTGCTGAACTGCACGCCGATGCCCTGTGCGCGTTTGCCCTGCGCGCCTTTAGGCGTCACCCAGATCACCTTGCCGGCGACGGGAAGGCGTGCCGGATCATCAATCAGCGTCAGCAGAATGAACACCTCATCGCCGATGTGGTAATCCTTGGTGGTGGGAATGAACAAGCCGCCGTTTTTCACGAACGACATATATGACACGTATAACGCGTTCTTGTCCTTGATGTTGAGGGTCAGGATTCCGGGCTGTGCGCCACCCGGTTTCGGCGGTGTGCTCATGGTGCGGTAATCCTTAATGTATTAGTGATAACGCTTTCATTCTACGCATCTTCATTGCGCCGCACGACTACCCGCCGCCAGCCGATCAGCAGTGCTTCGAGCGCGAGCTGAGCATTGGCGTTGCGCTCCAGTGAGCGCAGCGTGTCGATCGACGACTGACACAGCCAGTTGATTCCCGCGAGCGGGCCGGCGGCGGTGATTCCCGCCGATAGGCCGGGAACCGGCGTCGCACCGCCGACGCGGACGCGCAGCCAGTCGGTCAGCACTGCCAGCAGCCAGCGCACAAATGGAACGGCGTCGTCCTTGCCGATCCGTGTCGCGGCCTGCAAGGGATCGCAGGTGCCCGACGCCAGTTCGGCGAGCGCCGCGTGCCAAATGGGATATCGCTGCAACAGGCCGCCGGTGATCATTTCAGCGGCGGCGAACGGCGCTCCATGGGCAAGCCGCAAGGCTGCTTCGCGCTGCCCCGGATCGAGATCCGGATGTTGCTGCGCCAGCCACGTCACCGCCGCCGCGGATGCCGGCACCGGAAATTTCAGATGCTGACAGCGGCTGCGCAGCGTCGCTGGCAGCGCGCGCGGGCGTGACGACAGCAGCAGCAGATATGTGCCTTGCGGAGGCTCCTCAATGGTTTTCAGCAATGCATTGACCGCATTGACGTTGAGCGCGTCGGCAGGATCGATGCAGGCTACTTTCGCGCGGCGCAGCTGCGCACTCAGCGAAAGCCTCTCGCCCAGTTCGCGAACCGCGTCAATAGCGATGTCGCGCTTGTCTTCTTCTGGCTGCAGCGTGAACCAGTCGGGATGTGAGCCGGCCGCAAACAGCACGCAGCTGCGGCAACGGCCACAGGCCGCGAACGCAGCCGGTTGTTCACACAGCAGCGCGGCCGCGAATGCCTCCGCGAAAACCCGCTTGCCGACACCGCGCGGTCCCGCCAGCAGCAGCGCGTGCCCGAGGCGACCGATCCGGTGCGCTTCACCGGTGCGGACGGCAGCGTCGGACTGCCAGGGCAGAAAATTCAAAGCGGCCATTGTCGGCTTGCCAAGGCTGCAGCGATCGCGTCCCGCACTTCCGGTTCGGGGAGCGTGGCGTCGATCACCACATAACGATCCGGAGCCGCCGCGGCGCGGTCCAGATAGGTTTGACGCACGCTGCGCATGAAATCCACGGTCTCGGCCTCAAAACGGTTGGCGTCACCACGGCGCTTCGCGCGCTGCAGGCCTTCTTGCGGATCGATGTCGAGCACGATGACGAGATCTGGACGCAGCTCGCCGACCACCAGCTTCTCCAGTGTGGCAACCGGCGCACTGCCGAGCTTCCGGCCGACGCCCTGATAGGCATAGCTGGCATCGACGAAACGGTCGCAGACCACGTCCGAACCCGCCGCGAGCGCCGGGCTGATGCGTGTCTGCAAATGCGCCGAGCGCGCCGCGAACATCAGCAGCAGCTCGGTCATCGGGGCGATACCCTCCGCCCAATCGCGCAGAGCCAAGTCGCGCACCGCTTCGGCGAGTGGTGAACCGCCGGGCTCGCGTGTTTGCACGACCTCGCGGCCGCGCGCGCGCAACCACTCGGCGACCGATCTTGCATGGGTCGATTTGCCGGCCCCCTCGCCGCCTTCGAGAACGATGAAACGGCCGCGCGCCTTATCCACCATGTCTATCCGCCATGCCTGCCTCCGAGCTGATAGCGCCGTACCGCCGCATTGTGCTCTTCCAGCGTCGCCGAAAACTGATGGGTTCCATCGCCGCGCGCGACAAAGTACAGCGCGTTGCCGTCGGCCGGATGCATCGCGGCCTGCAACGAAGCCTCGCCCGGCAGGCAGATCGGTGTCGGCGGTAGTCCGGCATGCATATAAGTGTTGTATGGCGTATCGGCGATCAGGTCACGGCTGTGCAGTCTGCCATCGTAGCGCTCGCCTAGCCCATAAATCACCGTAGGATCGGTTTGCAATTTCATGCCGAGCCTGAGACGACGTAGGAACACACCGGCGATCTGGCGTCGCTCCGCATCCACGGCGGTCTCCTTTTCGACCAGCGAAGCCAGAATCAGCGCCGCGTCGGGCGACTGGTAAGACAACCCAGGCTCGCGGCCACTCCAGGCGTTGGCGAGTCGCTTCCGCATCGCTTCGTATGCCTGCCGCATGACGGCGACATCCGCCGTTCCCTTGGCGAAACGATAGGTATCCGGAAAGAATCGACCTTCCGCGGGCAAGCCGGACTCGCCCAGCGTTTGCATCAATCTGGCGGACGCATCGCCAGGCAGCGTGTGCTCGACATACGGATTGTCATGCAGCGTCGCCAGCGCCTGCGCAAACGTCCAGCCTTCGATGAACTGCACATCACGTAGAAAAATAGGGCCGGACCGGAAAAGCTGTAGCAGATCGACAGCAGAAGTTCCCGGTTCGATCTCGTACTCGCCGGCCCGGACGGATTTCGCGCTGCCGTCGAGACGCGCGCGCAAAACCAGGTAAATACGCTGCCGTGGATCGAGCAAGCCCTGCGCGACGAACCGCGCCAACGCGACTCGGAAATGCTCGCCCTGCCGGATTTCGACGACGACCGGTTCGTTCAATGGCAACGGTGTGTGCAGCTCGTGAGCGATGTCCGCGACGATCATTCCTGCCGCGACGGCGCAGACCAGCACAGCCAACAACAGGACCAGCCAGAACTTGCGGCGCGGCTTGGCGGGAGCTTCCGCCATGCTCAGGCCAGCACCGGATGTGCGAGCGCCTGCGCGAGGCGCGATGTGACTTCACCCGGTGTTCGCCAGGACCGCGAATCGACGCGCTTGAGCGGCCAGATGCCGATCAGGCTGTTGGTCACGAAAACCTCATCGGCGGCAGCGAAATGGCGGCGCGGAATCGGGGCGACTCGCGTTCTGATTCCCAGTTCCGAGGCCAGCCGCAAAACCTTGTCGCGCATATGCCCGTGAACACCGGCCTGCGAAAGATCCGGCGTGGTGAGCACGCCACCAATGACGCAGAACAGATTACTGCGCCCGCCGCAGATCACATGCCCGCCCACATCGCAGAGGATCACCTCTTCCGCATCGGCGGGCGCGGCCTGATAGGCCAATACCTGTTCCAGACGATTCAGATGCTTGACGCCAGCCAGCGCCGGCTGCTGCGCGATAACGATTGTGGACATGGCGGCGACGATACCGTCGGACCAATACTCGCTCGGGTATTTCGGCGCCGCGTACAGCAGGATGTGCCGATCCGCTTCGCCGCTGGCGGAGCGATAGCCGCGTCCACCGTCGCGGCGGGTCAACACGAGTTTGATGGCGCCGGTTTCCGTTGCTGCCGTGACCAAAATTACCTCATCGCGCAGCTGCGCAAGCCCTGCTTCTTCGATACGGATGCCGAGCCGGGCCGCGTCATCGCGCAGGCGCAGCAGCTGTGCATCGAAATCGATGATGCGGCCATCAAACTTCAAGACCGTGCGAAAAACGCCGTCGCCGTATTGAAAGCCACGTCCCGTCGCGACAGTAAACGCAGCGGCGTTCCCGTTGGTCGAGAAAGCGATCGGTGTACTCATGCGCCCTCCAGAACGCGCAGGAGACCACGGGCCTTGTGCCTGGTTTCTTCAAGTTCGGCGTACGGATCGGAATCGGCAACGATGCCGGCACCGGCACGCAAAGTTACCGTCGAATCTTCGAGCACCATGGTCCGGATCAGAATATTGAGATCAATGCGGCCGCATCGGGAGATATAGCCCATCGCGCCGGTGTACGGCCCGCGCCCGATGCGCTCCAGCTCGGCGATGATCTCCATTGCACGCACCTTCGGGCAACCGGTGATGGTCCCACCCGGGAAAACCGCACGCAGAATGTCGCCGATCATGATCCCCGGCCGCAACCTGCCGCGCACGCTGGAAACCAAATGATGCACGTGCGCGTAAGTTTCGAGCTGCATTAACTCGTCCACGCTGACACTCCCCGGTTCGCAAAGGCGACCAAGATCATTGCGTTCGAGATCGATCAGCATGATGTGTTCTGCCCGCTCTTTGTAGCTGGCAAGAAAGCGTGCGCGCGCCGCTGCATCGGTCTGCATATCACTTGCGCGGCCGCAGGTTCCGGCGATGGGCCGCGTTTCGATCGACATGCCGGAAACCGCGACCAGCCGTTCCGGTGAACTGCTGATGACCGCGGTATCTCCCCACCGCATCAAGCCCGCGAATGGCGCCGGGTTGTGCCGGCGCAGTTTCGCGTAAAGCACGGCCGGATCAGGCGCGGATTCGAAACGCAGACGCCACGCGCGCGACAGGTTCACCTGAAAGACATCGCCGGCGACGAGATAATCGAGGATGCGTCGAACGCCATCGAGGAAACTCTCTGGGGAATCCTCTTCGATGATGGCCTCAGGCAGCGACTCCGGCCACTCATACTGAGAAGCCGATATTTCCTCGATATCTGCGCGCATCGCATCAAGCTGGCGCGAGTCAGCTTCGACTATCAGTGTTGCCGTTCCCCGCGCGCGGTCGACGATAATGGCGCCGCCGCAACGCACTGCGAGCGCATCAGGAAGTCGGTGCGGAGACGGCGGCAGTTTCAGGCGCGGCTCGATCGCCGCAACCGCTTCGTAGCCGAGGTAGACAAACCAGCCACCGACGAACGGAATATCTGAATGCAGTTCCGCGTCGTTCCGATCGCTAGCCTGAGCATCCGATAGCGCGGCTAAGAAATCAGCGCCTGCGGCCGGCGATGATCCGCGCGGCAGCAGCAGGCTGCGCTCAGGAAAAGCGAAGAGAATATCGAAACGGCCGGTGACGGAATGCGCGGCCGCACTTTCCAACAGAAAGGGATAGCGATCCGGCCGTTGGTGGTGCAACCGCAACAGATCGATGCCGGCATCGACGCCGACACGCAATGCCATCAGATGCGACGGAACACGAGCGTGCCGTTGGTACCGCCAAACCCGAACGAATTCGACATGACGACGTTAACCTTCGCCTCGCGCGCCTTGTGCGGCACGTAGTCAAGATCGCAGCCTTCGCCGGGATTGTCGAGATTGATCGTCGGCGGCAAAACGCCATCGCGCATCGCGAGCACCGAAAAGATGGCTTCAATACCCCCCGCTGCGCCGAGCAGGTGACCAGTCATCGATTTCGTTGAACTCACCGGCACCTTGTAGGCGTAGTCGCCAAACGCCGCTTTGACGGCCTTGGTTTCGGCGAGGTCGCCGGCAAGGGTCGAGGTGCCGTGCGCATTAATGTAGCCCACCTCTTCCGGTTTGAGCCCGGCGTCCTTCAACGCATGCTGCATGGCACGGCGCGCACCGTTGCCATCGTCGGGCGGAAGAGTGATGTGATAAGCATCGCCGGACATGCCGAAGCCGATCAGCTCCGCATAGATCCTGGCACCACGACGCTTCGCGTGTTCGTACTCCTCGAGCATAACCACGCCGGCACCGTCACCGAGGACGAAACCGTCGCGGTCACGATCCCACGGACGGCTGGCGCGCTGCGGATCATCATTGCGCGAAGACAGCGCCCGGGCTTGGCAAAAACCGGCCATGCCAGCCGGACTCGACCCCGCTTCCGCTCCGCCAGCGAGGAAAGCATCCGCGTCACCATGCTCGATCATGCGCCCTGCAAGCCCGATCGAGTGCGCCGACGAAGTACACGCGCTGACGCAAGCCAGATTGGGACCGGCAAGACCGAGGTCGATCGAGACGCAGCCTGCAACCATGTTGATGATGCTGGACGGCACGAAGAACGGCGAAACGCGGCCCGGACCTTTCGTATGCAGCTTGCGGACTTCTTCCTCGATCGTGCCAATGCCACCGATCCCGGAGCCGATGCACACGCCAATCCGGTCCCGGTTATCGTCCGTCACTTCCCAGCCGGAATCACGCAGCGCCTGCTTCGACGCTGCGACGCCATAGTGAATGAACGGATCGGTCTTGCGGATATCCTTCGGTCCCATCCACTCCTCAGCATTGAAGCCGGCAACCAGCCCGGCGAAATGCGTCGGATACGCCGAGATATCGTATTTCTCGATCGGAACGATACCGCTCTTGCCGGCGAGGATGTTTGACCACGCCGATTCGATACTCGAACCGACCGGCGAGACAATCCCCAAACCGGTCACCACTACACGGCGCCGAGTCATGGATGGATATGCGGAGAAATTTTAAGGATGCGAAAAACGAACCGCCCGCCCGTGAAACTCAGGCGGTGGGGTTTGCGTGCGCCTTGATATAGGTAATCACGTCGTTGAACGTGACGATCTTTTCAGCTTCCTCGTCCGGGATATCAATTTCGAATTCTTCCTCAAGCGCCATCACGAGTTCGACTGTATCAAGAGAATCGGCGCCGAGATCCTCAACGAACGAGGCTTCCGGCGTGATCTGATCCTCGCTGACCGACAGCTGTTCAGCGACGATCTTCTTGACTTTCTCTTCCAAGCTGCTCATCTGCATTTTCCTCTAACGGGTAATGGACTGTGGACAAAGCGGAATCTTAACTTAAAAACCTGTGGGCGAAACCGTACGGCCCGGTACGGGCTCAGGGCATCAGCATACCGCCATTGACGTGCAGCGTCTGCCCGGTCACGTAACCAGCCTCGGGACTGACCAGAAACGCCACCGCGGCGGCAATTTCCTCGGGCTTGCCAAGTCGCTGCTGCGGAACGCGACGCAACAGGTTCTGCCGCACTTCCTCGCTCAATTCGCTGGTCATGTCGCTCTCGATAAAACCGGGGGCGACGACATTGACGGTAATGCCGCGCGAGGCAATCTCCTCGGCCATCGACTTCGACAATCCCAGAATGCCGGCCTTGGCGGCCGCATAGTTGACCTGCCCGGCATTGCCCGAGGTGCCGACGATGGAGCCGACGTTGACGATGCGGCCATAGCGCGCCTTCATCATGCCCCGAAGTACCGCTCGCGACATGCGGAATACAGAGGTCAGATCGGTCGTTATGACCTCATCCCAATCCTCATCCTTCATGCGCACCAGGAGCGTATCGCGGGTGACGCCCGCGTTATTGACGAGAATCGCCGGGGCGCCCTGTGTTTTGGTGACACCTTCAACAAATGCCTCGCAGGCAGCGCCATCGCGGACGTCGAGCACCTTGCCGATGCCACCGCGGGAGGCCAACGCGCTGATGATGGATTCCGCGCCTTTTTCGGTCGTCGCCGTGCCCACCACCTTCGCACCTTCGGCGGCAAGGCGCTCCGCGATCGCACGGCCGATGCCACGGCTCGCACCGGTAACGATGGCGACTGCGCCTGTCAGTTTCATGTGGAAATTGTTTCGTTAGTAACTTGCTGGACTGCGTCTCGGAGCGCGGCCGGATCTTCAGTGGCAAGGAACCGGCTCTGGTCAACATCCGGGAGTATACGTTTATTGAGTGTGGTCAGCACCTTGCCGGGACCGCATTCGATAAAGGTACCAATTTCGGCGTCTGCCATTGAGCGGACGGTGGCGGACCAGCGCACCGGACGGAACAGCTGCTCCGTAAGTGCCTCACGAATGCCGTCGGCCGAGTTGCGTACCTGCGCATCGAGGTTGTGCAGCACCGGTATTACCGGCTGGCGCAAAGTCACCACAGACAGTTTTGCGGCCAGCTTTTCCGCAGCCTGGCGCATCAGAGAGCAATGGGAAGGCACCGACATGGTCAGGCGCGTGACTTTCTTGGCCCCGCGCGGCTTGCCGTTCAGTTGCAGCCAATCGAGCGCTTCGACGTTGCCACCGACGACGACCTGGCCGGGAGAATTGAAATTGGCGGGTTCCAGACTGCCCGGCCCGGCGTATTCCGCGCAGAGTTTGACTACTGCTTCATCATCAAGCCCAAGCACGGCGGCCATGCCGCCGACGCCGACTGGAACCGCTTGCTGCATCAATAAGCCGCGCAGCTCGACCAGTTTCAGCGCATCGGCAAAATCGAGCACGCCGGCAACCACCAAGGCCGAGTATTCACCAAGGCTGTGCCCCGCCAGCAACGTCGGCCGCGGACCCTCGTGGGCGCGCCAGACACGCCAGATGGCGATGCTCGCCGCGAGCAATACCGGCTGGGTACGATCGGTCCGATTGAGCTCTTCTTCGGGACCTTCACGCACCAAGCGCCCCACGTCCCAACCTAGTATCTGGGAGGCATCGCGGAAAGTCTTTTCGACCAATGGCTCTTCGCCGGCCAAATCGGCCAGCATGCCTACGCTCTGAGAGCCCTGGCCCGGAAACAGAAACGCCGTCTTCATAGATCCCCCACACCCTTATCGCGACTGCTGCAGCGAGCGCAGACGCAGTTTTATCATTTTTTTCAACAAACTCGTACCACCTGCATAGACTAGCGCCGCCAGCATCCCGAAAAGATGCGATTCCGGAACGACGTGACCACCGATCAATCGTTCCTCCGACGGCGGGATTCCGACAACGAACTCCCAGCCTACGCGCCCCGCCAGAAACACCAGACAGGCAATCGCGATCAAATCACCGGCAAACGCCTGCCTTCCCAACCCTAACAAAAACAGCCCGTAAATCATACCTGACATTCCGACGTAGGATGCAATGCCCTGTCCTCCCCAAAACAGACCAAGACAAGTGCCGACCGCCACGACAGACACGCGCGCCACCCAGTCGCCAATCGACAGGCGTTCAGGGCATAACGCCACCAATAATACGAGACTGACCACATTAAGAATGTAGTGCCAGAAGCCGAGATGTACGAAGTTGGCAGTCAGCAGGCGCCACCATTGTCCCGCGGCCACCGCCGCGCGGTCGTAGCGCAGCAGTTCGAGCCAAGTCGGCGGCGCCCAGAGCAATACACCCGAAATCGCGGAAAGCACAACCACAGCCGGCCAGTCGCCCAATGCTGCAGCGCGGAAATCCCGGCCGGAACTACGGCCGGAACTAAGTAACCGCTTTGTTATCATACGCAGCGTACACTGGAACGTCCCCCCGGGACCTGTCCACAATCCATCTCTATCACAGAATACGGCGTTCTCAACGCAGACAATGAAAATTACATCCAGGCAGCGCGTCCGTCAGGACGGCTTCACCCTTATCGAAATCATGGTGGTCGTCGTGATTCTCGGCATTCTGGCCGCGATCGTCGTGCCGAACATTATGGATGCGCCGGACAAGGCGCGCATCACCAAAGCCAAGCAGGATCTGCGGGTCATCGAATCCGCGCTCGATCTGTACAAGCTGGACAACTTCAATTATCCAAGCTCGCAGCAGGGACTCGAAGCGCTCGTCATGCAACCCTCCGGCGATCCGCCAGCGCCGAACTGGAAACCGGGGGGTTACATCAAGTCGCTGCCGAAAGACCCCTGGGGCAATCCGTATCAATATCTCTATCCAGGCACGCACGGTGAAATCGACTTGTTCAGCTTCGGCGCTGATGGCAAGCCGGGCGGTGACGGCGTCAATACCGACATCGGAAACTGGGCGCTGAGCAATTGAAATAAGCACCGGCGGCGGCAGCGCGATGGAAGCAATCAGGGCGCAGTTCGCGCCGCCGAAGAATCAGCCTCGAAGCATCAGCCAGAGTGGCTTCACGCTGATCGAAATCATGGTGGTGGTGGTGCTGATCGGCATCCTCGCGACGTTCGCGGTGCTGTCGATCGGCAATCGCGCCGTCGACGATCAGCTGGAGAACGAAGCCAATCGGACACTGGCATTGCTCCAGCTTGCCGCCGACGAGGCGCAGCTCAAAGGCCTGCAGATCGGCCTGCACTATACGGTGTCGGGCTACGAATTCGTGGTCATCGACGAAAAGCATCACTGGAGCCCCTACGCGTCGAGCGGACCCATGCGCCGGCGCACCTGGAGCCAGCCGGTGGTCGCGGATCTGCGCGTGGACGGACAGCTGATCACACCTGCGCCGGACAATCCGCCGGCACCTCCGCCCAGCGAAAAAGCGGAGCAGGATTCGCAGTTAGATATGAAAAAATCGGAAGATCCGGCCAAGGATCCGCTGCGCCCACAAGTACTACTGCTGTCGAGCGGCGAGATGACGCCGTTCAGCCTTGATCTCAAGGCGCCAGGCCTGAACTCATACTTCCATCTCGAGGCCGACCTGCTTGGACGGGTGACGATGCAGCGCATGGTATTCCGGACATGAAGCAGCGCCGTGCAGCCGGCTTTACCCTGCTGGAAGTGCTCGTCGCGGTGGCAGTGCTCGCGCTCGCGATGGCCGCAATCATCGGCGCCGGCGCGCGTTACGCGGATGCCGCCGGCTATCTGCGCGAGAAAACGCTGGCACTGTGGGTCGCGCACAACCGGCTCACGGAAATCGAACTGCAGCCGGTGTGGCCGGCGATCGGCGACAGCAATGATGATGTCGACATGGGCAGCGTCCGCTGGCGCTGGCGCGCGCACGTCAAGGCAACCGCGGACGAGAATCTACGGCGGATCGACATCGATGTGGTCAAGAGCGATCAGCCCGACGCGACGTCGTCCTATGCACAGCTCACCGCATTCATCTCGAACGCCGGCAAGACGGTGACGCCATGAGCCGCGCGCGGCAGATATCGGGGCCGCGATACAGCCCTAGATCGGTGCGTGGATTCACGCTACTCGAATTGCTGATCGTGATGGTGGTGTTCGCGGTGATGGCGACGATGGCCTACGGCGGTCTTTCGCAGGTACTGAAACTGCGCACCTCGGTCGAGCGACAGCAGGCGCGCACCGAGGCTTATCAAATGCTGTATCAGCGGATGCGCCGCGATTTCCAGAACGGCGCCAAGCGCAGCGCGCGCGACAATGACGGCGTACTACGGCCGGCGGTGCTCTACGACAGCTACAGCAAGCGTCTCGAATTCACGCATGGCGGCTGGCCCAATCCGCTGTACCTCGCGCGCACCGGCTTTGAACGCGTGGCCTATCGGCTCGAAGACGACAAGCTGGTTCGCAGCAGCTGGCGTGTGCTGGATCGCGCCTCGCAATCGCAAGCCATCGACTTGACCATGCTCGATGGCGTCGACGAAATGAAATGGCGCTTTCTTGGCAGCCCCGCTCAGAACAATCCGAACCCGGCACCGAACAGCACAGCGAACGACCTGCAGTGGTCAGACAGCTGGCCGGTCAATTTCGACCCTACTCAACAATCGTCATCGAATATGCCTCCGCCCCCGGCCGCTGTGGAACTGACCTTGCGCACGCACGACTGGGGCAGCATGCGGTTTCTGTTCAAGCTGGGTTTCGATCCGAACGGCAAATGACTGCAAAGCCTCCATTAGTCATGGATCGCAGCGGTCCGCACGCGCAACGCGGCATCGCGCTTCTCACTGCGCTATTCATCGTCGCGCTGGCGACGATCGCAGCGGTCGCGCTGGTGTCCTCATCGAGCATCGCACTGCGCCGCACCGAAAATCTCATCGATTCGGAACGCGCGTGGTGGTATGCCGACGGCGCGGAATCGTGGGTGAAGTCGATTCTGGTGGAAGATACGAAGAGCAAAAAGGGCAACCCTCCGCCGGATTCGCTGGGCGACGCCTGGGCTCAGCCGATCGACTTCCTGCCGATCGACCAGGGCGGCATCCGCGGCCGGGTCATTGATCTACAGGGGCTCTTTAATCTCAACAATCTCGGGGTCACCAATCAGGCGCAACTGGCGAATGTCACTCAGCAATTCCAGCGACTACTCGAGAACATCAAAGGGATCGATTCTTTCACGGCAGCAGGACTCGGCGAGGCGATCCACGACTGGATCGATGCCGACGACGATCGGATCGGCGCCAACGGTGCCGAAGACGGCGATTACCTCAGCCTTGACCCACCTTATCGCGCCGCCAACCAGCCATTCCGCAGCGTGTCTGAACTAATGGCCGTTCGCGGCATGACTGCAGATCTGTATACGAAATTGCTGCCGAACATCTGCGCGATTCCCCTCGCTGGCAAAGCCACTGCTCCGACGCCCACCCCGATCAACATCAACACGGCACCACTGCCAGTGCTGATGTCGCTGTCAGCCACTCTGGATGCGCAGAAAGTACAGGCTTTCACCGAAGACCGGATCAAGAACCCGGCGACAGACACGACGATCATCCAGAATTGGGGCCAGACTTCCGGCGCTGTCGCCCCCAAGGATGTAACGGTATCGTCGCAGTACTTCGAGCTGCAAGCAGAAGTCGTCGTTGGCAGCGCCCGTGTCGCGCTGTACAGTGTGTTTTTACGGCCTCCGGGCAGCGGCGGGACGAATGGTCCGCCGGTGGTGCCAGTGGTCATCGCTCATAGTACAGACACCGAATAACAGCAAAATTCCGTGCGCGAGACGCTCTATATTCGCCTGCGCGATTCCGGCGCAGATTCCGCAGTCGATCACGCCATCGCTCCCGCCGATCCGGCCTTGGGCGTGATGGTGCGTTCGGCACCGCTGTCGCAGTTGGCCGCAGTGGTGAAGGGACGGCGTGTCGTCGTCTTTGTGCCGGGTGCCGAAGTGCGCCTGCTCAGGGTCACCGTGCCCGCACGGCAGGCGGCGAAGGTGCTGCAGGCCGCGCCCTATCTCGTCGAGGATCAATTTGCCGACGATGTGGAAACTCTGCATTTCGCGCTCGGCCCGCGCCAAACGGATGGTAGCTATCCACTTGCCGCCGTCGCCCGCGAGCGCATTGAGCAATGGCTGACGCTGCTGCGCAATTGCGGTATCGAACCCAACTTTCTGGTTCCGGAAACACTGGCGCTACCCTGGCCGGGCGACGGCAGCTGGCAGGTTCTCGCCGAGACTGGGCAAGTCACGGCTCGCACCGACGCCTTTGCCGGATTCACCGCGGCGCCGGAAGATTTCGAGGTGATGCTGCAGATCGCCGATCCCGGCGAAAATCCGCACCCGCTGCGCATCATGCTCACGCAGGATGTCGGTGCCGATTACACGCTCCTTTCGCGCAAGGTCGAACTGCGTCCCGGCTACGTGCGCCCGATCGAAGCGCTGGCCCGTAATTTCCGGTCGGCGCAGGCGATCGATCTGTTGCAAGGCGAGTTCGCGGTACGCGAAAACTGGCAGCGCTACTGGCTACCGTGGCGTACCGCCGCCGGACTTGCCGCCGTGCTGTTCGTCTCGACAGTGATCGCCAACGCGGCGTACGCAATCCGCATGAATCGGGCCGCCAGTGCGCAGGAAACGCTCAACGTCGAGCGCTTCCAGAATCTGTTCCCGTCCGAAAGCGCTAATGCCGCGCTGCTTTCCGAACAGCTCGCCGGCCTGCTCAAGCGCGGCCAGGGCCACGATGCGAACAGCCTCTTCCTGCTGGTCCAACATTTCGGTGAAGCGCAGGCGGCAACGCCGGGCCTGACGCTGAAGACTCTCCAGTTCCGCGACGGCGCGCTGTTTCTTGATCTCACCGGCAGCGATCTGCAGATTCTTGAAAAAATGCGCGACTGGTTCAGTGCGCATCCGGGCGTCCGCCTCGAAGTTCAATCCGCGGATGCTGGCGCCAGCGGCGTCCAGATCCGCCTCAAACTGAGTCTGGCGTCATGAAGACCGGCGTCGGCGTCGTGAAGGAAAGACTGGAACGCGTCATCGCTCCGCTGCGCGAGCGCGCGAAGGCACAATTCGATCAGTTGCAACCGCGCGAGCGCACCATGGTTTCGGTCGGCGTCGTTGTCGTTGCGCTGCTGATCGTCTATGTCGGCATCTGGAAACCCGCGTCGCTGGCGCGCACGCACGCCGAGCAGCGCTTGCAGGATGCGCGCGAACTCGCCGCGCAGCTGGAACACGCAGGCGCGCAGATTCCACGCAATCCCGTTACACGCGGACCGAGCGGCGGTTCGCTGCTATCGGTGGTGGATCAGGCTGCGAAAGGCAGCGAACTTGGCAAACCGCTGTCGCGGCTATCGCCGGACAGCGATAAGCAGGTGCGCGCCTGGGTCGAAGGTGTTCCCTTCGATTCGCTGCTGCATTGGATTTACACGCTGCAAACTCGTTATGGCGTGCGCGTCGACACGGCCGATATCGAGCGGCAACCGACCGAAGGACTGGTCAACGCGCGGCTGTCGCTGGTGCGCGCGCCATGAAAAATCGCTGGCTCTGGATCATTGGTGTTGTGGTCTTCGTCATCACGGCGCTGACACACATGCCGGCCGCATTGCTGTACGGCTGGCTCAAACCGCATCTCGCCGGAATCGAAATCTTCGGAATCGACGGCCGTGTCGGCCAAGGCCGTGCAATGGGCTTTTCGATGAATGGCCGGCCCGTCACTGAACAGCTTCAATGGCAGCTTCAGCCGTGGTGGTTGCCGCTGGGCAATTTCGCCGCCCATATCGAAGGCAGCGGCGCGGCCGAACTTTCAGGCGGCGCGCGTACCGCGCCAGGGGGGCGCTTACGTCTGAGTCATTTCAGCGTCCACGGTACCGTTGAAGCGCTGGCCGGAGCTGTCGGCATGCCACTGGTGCCGGTCATTGGCATCGCAGACCTGAAGCTCGCCAAACTTGGGATCGCACATGGCGTCCCGGTATCGGTCGAAGGCACGTTGGATGTTCAGGGACTCACCTGGAAATTCGCGGCGAATCCCATTCCGCTCGGCAATTTCCGCGCGACCGCCACAACTGACAAGGACGTCGTCATCGCCAAAATCCAATCCACCGGCGGCCCGATCGATGCCAATGGTGAAATGCGCGTCACGCCCAAGGACAAAACCTACGATCTCGATTTAAAAGTGCGACCAAAGCCGGAAGCCGATTCAGCGCTGCGCGATCTGTTGCAGCAAATCGGACCGCCGGACCCGCAGGGCAATTTCCTGATTCGCCAGCATGGCACGCTGCCGTAGTGAACAACCCCGCACATGTCACCGTGGCCACCGTCATCGAGCGCGACGGCCGCTTTCTGTTCGTCGAAGAGCGGGTCGAAGGGCGTTCCGTGCTGAATCAACCGGCCGGCCATTGGGACGACGGTGAAACGCTCCTGCAGGCCGCGCTGCGCGAAACGCTCGAAGAGACCGCCTGGGAAGTCAAACTCGAAGCACTGGTCGGCATCTACGAATTCCGCCCCGCCGAGCTTGATTACGGCTTTCTGCGCTTCGCGTTTTCCGCCAAGCCGGTGCGCGAACTTCGCGACCGTCCTCTCGACAAGGGGATCGAGCGCGCCGTGTGGCTGACACGCGACGAACTGGTCGCCGCCGCGGACCGTCACCGCAGCCCGATGGTGCTCAGATGCGTCGATGACTGGCGATCGGGCCGGCGTCTGCCGCTGGAAACGCTGGCACATCTGACGCCGGCTTAGAGCGTGTTATGCACTTTTGGATTGCTGCGTTGCCGCCTAAAAGGGCGTCTGACAAGGCGCGGACCGCAGGGTATGGTGGTTGCATATCCCAGGTCCGCAACGCCGGCAGATGCCCTTTTAGGCGCAACCCGAAGGGACGGCCCAGCGCGGGCACGGCGCCACGTCATGGGCTCCTCGCGTACGACAAGTACGCCACGTCACCCATTCCTTGCGCTGTGCCCGCGCTGGGACCGTCTCAGCGATCCAAAAGTGCATAACACGCTCTAACCCCGGCGATGGCCGCGCCTCACGTCATCGTCGGCCTGTCGGGCGGCGTCGACTCCGCCGTCTCGGCTTGGCTATTGAAGGAACAAGGCTTTCGCGTTTCCGGTCTGTTCATGGTCAACTGGACCGAGGACGAGGAAGGCTATTGCAGCTCGGCGGAAGATTTTCAATCCGCGCGCACTGTGTGCGAAGAGCTTGGGATTCCGCTGCACCGCGTCGACTTCTCCCTCGAATATCGGGATCGGGTCTTTCAGCGTTTTCTCGATGACTACGCCGCCGGCAAGACACCGAATCCGGATGTGCTCTGCAATCGCGAGGTGAAATTCCAGCCGTTCCGTGAACACGCGCTACGGCTGGGCGCGGACTTTGTCGCCACTGGACACTACGCGCGCGTCGAGCAATTGTCGGACGGACCACGCCTGCTGCGCTCGGCAGACGAAAACAAAGATCAGACTTACTTCCTCGCCACCGTCGCGCGCGAACACTTCGAGCGCGTGCTGTTTCCGATCGGCGGACTGACCAAGCCGATGGTGCGCGAGATTGCCCGCGGCGCCGGCCTGCCGAATCACACACGCAAGGATTCGACCGGCATCTGCTTCATCGGCGAACGCGAATTCCGAGCGTTCCTATCGCGCTACCTGCAACCGAATCCCGGCCCGATCGAAGATGACTCAGGCGCAGTCATAGCCGAGCATCGCGGACTGATGTACTACACGCTCGGCCAGCGCCGCGGCCTTGCCATTGGCGGCCGTCGCGGCGCGCGCGAAGCGCCGTGGTACGTCGTCGCCAAAGATATCGCGCGCAATGTACTCACCGTCTCGCAAGACGCTAACCATGCGCTGATGATGTCGACGCGGATCGTCGCCGCGCCGTTTCATTGGATCCGTCGCCCTGCGGCATTGCCGTCACGACTTGCCGCGCGCATCCGCCACCGGCAGGCGCTGCAGGAGTGCAGCGTCACCGAGGTGCGCGGAGACGCTGTGGAAGTGGAATTCAAAAACCCGCAGCGCGCGGCCGTCGCAGGACAGTATCTGGTGCTTTACGACGGTGACGAATGTCTCGGCGGCGGGGAGGTCCTGGCCGCATAGTTGTGTTGGTGACACATTGATGCGGTGGCCGTGATCGCCTCATTTCGCCTGCCGATCATTTCGGCAATCGCGATTCCCGCTGTTCCTGCAAAGTCAGCGCAACCCGGTCACGCAGATAAACCGGGCGAAGTTCATGCGCACCGACGCTCTGCCCCGCAGCCAGACGCCGCGCTGCGAGCGGCATGCCGGTGGCGATATCGGGCAGCGCATCCGGCCACAGCCGCGCCGGCGCGCGCCCGAGCACGCGGATCAGCGCTTCGCCATACACGCCCCAACCGCCGCCGACACCGCATCCGTTCGCAAACTCGAGCGGCGGCAACGATTCCGGGCTGCCCACGCGCGGCGCCAGCAGTGTTTGCGGAACACCTTCAACGTCGGCTGAGTACGCAGCGAAATAAACCTCACCCATGCGTGCATCCAGCGCGGCCAACGCCACATCGGCGCCATCATCGAGCGCACGCAATGCGAGCAGTTCCAGCGAAGTGACCGGCACGATCGGGCGATCCAGCGCGAACGCGAGACCTTGCACGAAGGCAACGCCGATACGCACCCCGGCAAAACCCCCAGGACCGACACCACAGACAAACCCGTCGAGCGCCGAAGGCTCGATGCCGGCTTCCACGAGTACCGCACCAACCATGGCGCGTAGACGTTCGGTATGCGAACGTCCGGGTACTTCGAAGCGACCGAGCACATGCCCGTTCGACCACAGCGCAACCGAACAGGCCTCGGTCGCGGTATCGATGCCGAGCAATTTCACGCCGCCGCCTTCAGGCTGCCGGCCCAGTGCAGCGCCGCAGCGCGATCGACGCGCATCACTGGCGGCAGCGCACCGAGAATACGGCGCCCGTAACCGCGCGAAACGATGCGCGGATCGCAAAGCACGAGCAAGCCACGATCGGCGGCATCACGAATCAGGCGGCCGACTCCTTGCCGCAGCAGCGTAATCGCGTGCGGCAGCTGATCTTCGTTGAACGGACTGCCGCCACGCGCGCGGATCGCGTCAAGGCGCGCTTCCTGCACCGGATCGCCGGGCGCTGAAAAGGGTAGACGGTCGATTGCGACCACGCGCAATGCCTGCCCGCGCACGTCCACACCTTCCCAGAAACTGGCAGTGCCGACCAGGATCGCGTTGCCGGCAGCGGCGAAGCGCGACAGCAGCACCGCTTTGTTGTCGTCACCCTGCACCAGCAGCGGATACGGTAATGCCCGCAACCGCGCGGCGATGCGCGCCACCGCGCGATGGCTGGTACACAGCACGAACGCACCACCGCCGCTGGCGCGCAGCAGCGGTTCGAGTTCGTCTGCGACCGCTTCGGAATATGTCGGCGAATTCGGATCAGGCAGATCCGGTGGCAGATACAACCGCGCCTGGGTCGTATAGTCAAACGGGCTTTCAAGCCGGACCGCTTCGGCATCATCGAGCCCGAGCTGCGCACGGAAGTTCGCGAATTCGTCACCCGCGCTGAGCGTGGCGGAGGTGAAAATCCACGATGCGCGCCCGCTGTCCATCAGCTCGCGAAAATGCGTGGCGACATGGATCGGTGTCGCATGCAGGGCGATGCCGCGTCCCAGCGGCTCGACCCAGCGCACGTCATCATCGTCTTCCGCAGCGTTTGAAATGGCGTCGTGACTCGACACGTCGCGCCAATGCGCATTCACCATCTGCGCGCGCTCCGCACAGGCTTCAAGACCCGGCGAACGATTCGCATGCGCATGCAATGCAGCGTGAAGAGACGCGAGCGCTTCGCCCAGAGCACCGCTGGCGCTGGCGAATCCGGGTTGCTGCTCGCGCGCACGGACGGTCGTAACGCGCGCGGCCATGCCATCGGCAGCCTGCTCCAGCGCCACCGTCGCGGCGGCAAGCATCTCGCCAGCTTCAAACACATCCTGCTGATCTTCGAGCACGCGCGCTTCCTCGCGCGCATCGCGCACGAGTTCGACCAGCTGTCCGGTCGAAACCCGGCGGCCGAAAAACTGGGAGGCCAGTTCCGGCAGCTGATGCGCCTCGTCGACGATCACCGCTTCCGCACCCGGCAGGATTTCGCCGAAGCCATGCTGCTTGAGTGCGAAATCTGCGAGCAACAGATGATGATTGACGACGGTCAAATCCGCCGCCTGCGCGGCGCGACGCGCGCGTAACACGAAGCATTCCGCGAAATCGGGACAGCGGCTGCCCAGACAGTTGTCGGCGGTCGAAGTAACGCGCGGCAGCAGCCGGGCGTCGTCACTCCATGAACCCATCTCGGACAAATCGCCACGCTCCGTCGATCCGGCCCAGCGTTCGATCTCGTGCAGACGCGCCGCCAGATCGGCCTGCCGGGCATCGCCAAGCGCACGCCGCAGCCGGTACGTGCACAAGTAGTTCGCGCGGCCTTTCAGCAGCGCGACACGCACCTTGGCGCCGAGTACTTCGCGCACACGCGGAAGGTCGCGAAAATAAAGCTGATCCTGGAGTGTCTTGGTGCCGGTGGAGACCAGCACGCGACGGCCGGAGCGCAGCGCCGGAACCAGATAGCCGAAGGTTTTGCCGGTACCGGTGCCGGCTTCGATGATGAGGCGGCGGCCGTGCGCGAGCGCGGCGGCGACGGATGCCGCCATCGCCTGCTGCGCGGCACGCGGCTTGAAATCCGGCAGATGACGCGCGAACGGCCCGGCAGCGCCGAGCAGCGCCGCGTCATCGTGTTCAATCACTGCGATGGCGCGATGCCGTTGAGGACGTCGTCTGCCTGCATGCGTGCCTGCAATGCGCCGGCAGCATCGCCGCGAGCGTCGCGCAAGTCGGCGACGATCCGCAGATTCGCCGATTCGACGTAGGGATTGCCACGCGCGAAGCTGTTTGATTTACTCGCTTCGTTAAGCGCCTGATCATAAAGTCGCTCGGACAAATGCACGCGCGCGAGCGCCTGCCAGACGAAGGCGTTGCGCGGATCGATGCGCAAAGCACGGATCAGCGAAGCCTCGGCCTGATCGGCCTTGCCGGCAGTGCGCGCGGTCTCAGCCTTGCGGTACAGCGACAACACTGCCGGACTCGCCGAGGTTTCCTCGATCGATTTCGGCAGGTTCATATTCAGCGCCGACGGCGGCGTGATGCTGGCAATAGCCGGCGGAGCCACCGCTTCCGGCTGGATCATCGTCACCGCTTCGCCCGGACGCGTCTGCACACCGCGCTCATTACCGGCCGAATGGACTTCGCGATGGCCGTATTCGGTCTCGCAGCCCGCGACAGCGACCACCAGTGTGAGGATCACGATCCTCGGGAACACCATCCTCATTTGAAAATACTCTTCAGCCAATCGAGAGGCGTAGATTTTGCCGCATTCGCGCAGGGCGCGTACTGAGTTGGCGCGGAGCCGCGCAGATACGGAACAACAATGGTTTCCGGACAGCCGGCGTCGCCGAGCAGGCCGCTGATCGGGTCGATGACCACGGAATCCACGTCCGGCGGCGGCGCCGGGGTGAGTCCCTGCGCATGCAGATCGCGCATCAATCGGCCCCAGATGCGCAGCGCTCCGGTCGCGCCTTCGAAGCCGGTCGGCTTGTTGTCATCGCGCCCGACCCAGATCACCGCCACCCGGTTGGCACCGAAGCCAGCAAACCAGCTGTCGCGGAATTCATCGGTGGTCCCGGTCTTGCCGGCGAACGCCTGCCCCGCTGGCAGCACGCTATTGGCCCAGCGCGCGGTGCCGAATTGGATCACGCGCTGCATCGCCCAGGTGACCAGATAGACCGGGCCTTCGGGCAAAGTCTGCCGCAACTGGAAACCATAGCGCTGCAACGGCTGGCCATCGCGTGTCAGCACCTCGTTAATAGCAAGCAACCG
>Ga0265334_10000126_pt1 | contig 48941 bp, 47 predicted proteins | sample 42023metaG_FD_192442 | JGI IMG/M metagenome (GOLD analysis project Ga0265334, IMG submission 192442) | Rhizosphere microbial communities from Carex aquatilis grown in University of Washington, Seatle, WA, United States - 4-20-23 metaG | ecosystem: Host-associated > Plants > Roots > Rhizosphere...
GGACGCGGCACATGCCGCACCGGCGGATAAAAATAGATCGCAGTGCTCCGGCCTTCTGTCCGGTGGCGCACAGAGTCGCGATGGCATGGGCCCGGCGGAGATCCTGAGCCCGAGGTCTGCGGAATCGCCGGCGCTCTAGGCGCGGTGTCTGGAAGTCGGATGAAAATGGTCAGGTTTTCGGGCCTGGTCCGGCACCCCGCACCATGCGCGATGCGGGACCGGCCGCGGCCGGCTCACACGCGGCGCACCAGCCAGACAATGAGGCAGATCACGAGCAGGGTTCCGAGAATGCCGCCGATATACATGTGCTTGCTCCAGCCTTGAAAGTTCTGAGCCGCTATCAAAGCAGGACGTCGTCGCAGTGTCTGGACGCTACCGCACTTTTGAGGCCAAGGGCGCCGCGCCAGCCTGCGGCGATGGTGCGGTAGCGAACGATGGGCCGGGCGACGGTTTGCTAGCGTCAGCGCGTTCGGGTCCCCTGCGATCATCATTCAGGTCCTCATCAATACACTGGAGATTCCCCCATGCGTCTACGACCCACGACCGCGCCAATCTCGGTTGGCATGCTGCTGCTGATCACCGGCGCGGTGGCGATGACGACTCGACTTGCGTCCGCGGCGCCTCCGCCGATGACCCTGACGGGCGCGCAGGAAGTGCCCGCCGTGGACACCGCTGCCTCGGCGACCAGCAGCATCGTGATCGGCAAGGACATGTCCGTCACGGGAGCCGTCGAGACGGTCGGAATCGACGGGACCATGGCGCACATCCACCAGGGCGCGGTTGGGATGAACGGCCCGGTCGTGGTGACGCTGGAGAAGACCGCGGCGAACCGCTGGTCAGTGCCGGCCAACACCAGGCTGACGGATGCCCAATACCAGACCTACAAGGACGGCGGGTTCTACGTGAATGTGCACAGCGCCGCGCACAAGGGCGGTGAGATTCGCCTGCAGCTGGTGCCGTAGTTCAGACGAATTTCAGCTCCCGCGATGACAGTGGCAGGCTGCGCTGCGGCTCTCCGGTCAGCGCGCGCAGCGCGTTGCACAGTGCCGGAGCGATCGGTGGAACTCCAGGCTCACCGACGCCCGTCGGCTTCGCGGTGGACGCGACGATATGCACCTCGATCGGAGGCATCTGGTTCATGCGCAGCGGCAGGAACTGGTGGAAGTTGGACTGCTCCACCTCTCCGTCCTTGAGCGTGATCGCCCCCATCAGCGCGGCCGACAGTCCGTAGGCGATGCCGGACTCCATCTGCATCGCAACGATGTTCGGATTCACGGCCACGCCGCAGTCGACCGCGCAAACGACGCGCTCGATGCGATAGCCGCCTTCCGCGCGCGAGATCTCGACGACCTCGGCGACGAAGCTGCTGAAGGATTCATGTACCGCAATGCCGCGGGCATGACCCTTCGGCAGCGGCGAATCCCAGCCGGCCTTGCTCGCAGCCAGTTCGAGCACTCCAAGATGACGGGGATGCTGTGCCAGCAGCTCCCGCCGGAATGCATACGGATCCTTGTGCGCGGCAGCGGCCAGCTCGTCGAAGAAACACTCGGTCGCATACGCAGTATGCGAGGAACCGACCGAGCGCCACCAGAGGACCGGGATCTTCGATTCCGTCGTGTGCAATTCCACCTGCAGGTTCGGAATCGCATACGGCAGGTTAGCGGCGCCTTCCACCGACGTCGGATCGATGCCGTCCTTGATCATCATCGCCATCTTGCCGCCGGCCATCACAGACTGGCCAACGATGCGATGCTGCCAGGCGATGATCCTGCCGGAGGCATCCAGCGCCCCCTTGAAGTCGTGCAGGTACATCGGGCGGTAGAACCCCGCCCGCATGTCCTCTTCGCGCGTCCAGACCAGCTTGACCGGCACGCCAGCGCCATGCGCCTTCGCGATCGCCACGGTCTCGACGATGTAGTCGGCGGGCGGATTCGCGCGGCGGCCAAATGTGCCGCCCGCGAACAGCATGTGGATCGTGACCTTGTCCGGCGTGATGCCGAGGAACTCGGCGACATTCACCTGGTCGAGCGTCTGGAACTGCTCGCCGTTCCAGATCTCGCAGCCGGCCGGCGATATCTGCGCCACGCAATTGAGCGGCTCCATCGCTGCGTGTGCGAGATAGGGCACCACGTATTGTGCTTCCACGACGTGCGCCGCGTTCCTGAATGCCGCTGCGACATCTCCCTCGTGATGAGCCGTCGTACCCGGCTCCGAGGCCAGCCGCCGGTATGCGGCCAGCAATTCGGGCGTTCCCTGCTTCAGGGCCGCGCTCTCGTCCCAGTCCACGACGAGAGCGTCGCGTCCCTGCTTCGCGGTCCAGAAGTCGTTCGCGAGCACCGCGACACCTGAGCGCACCGGCGTGTCGAAGCGCACCACGTCCACGACTCCCTTGATTGCGCGCGCCTTGGAATCATCGACGCTGCGCACCCTGGCGCCGAAGCGCGGCGCATGCGCGACCACGGCGGTGAGCATCCCGGGAAGCTTGATATCCTGGGTGTAGATCGCGGTGCCGTTGGACTTGACCGCCGCATCGACGCGGGCTGCGGTCTTGCCGATCAGCACGAAGCCCGACGGGTCCTTGAGCTTCACGTCGCTGGGCACCGGTAACGCCGCGGCCGTCGCGACCAGCCCACCGAATCCGGATTTCCGGCCCGAGCCCGCGTGGGAAACCACGCCGCCCGCGACCTGGATGTCGGCGACAGGGACGCCCCACTGTTTGGCGGCCGCGGCCACCAGCATCGCGCGCGCCGTGGCGCCCGCGGTGCGGTACTGCTCGTAGGAATTGGCGATCGACGTGCTGCCGCCGGTGCCCTGCATGCCGAACGCGGTGTTCGCGTAACGCTTGGTATCGGCCGGCGCGCCCTCGACATGGACCTGCGACCAGTCCGCGTCCAGTTCCTCCGCGACCAGCGTCGCAAGTCCGGTATAGGTTCCCTGGCCCGCCTCGGTGTGCTTGGAGATCACGGTGACGCTATCGTCTGCGCCGATGCGCACGAAGGCATTGGGCTCGAGCGGACCCGCCGCCGGTCCGGTAGCGGGCTTGTCGGAACTGCAGCCCTCCAGGGCGGGCAGGTAGATCGTCAGCGACAGCGCGGCGCCGGCCTTGAGCATGCCGCGGCGGGCCTGGTTGACCTCGCTGCTGACCTCGCTCTCGTGCGCCATGGTATTGACCATCGTATGGTTGGTCGCCATCGTGATCTCCTTCATCGGGCGGGCGCCGCGCGCAGCGACGTCGCCGCACGCTTGATGGCCGCCCGAATCCGGGCGTAGGTGCCGCATCGGCAAACGTTCCCGGACATGGCCGAGTTGATGTCGGCGTCATTGGGATCAGGGTTCGCGGCGAGCAGCGCACTCGCGCTCATGATCTGCCCCGACTGGCAGTATCCGCACTGTGGCACGCCCTCCGCGACCCACGCGGCCTGCAAGGCGCGGCCGGCCGGCGAGGCTCCGATTCCCTCGATGGTCGTGACCTTCCTGCCCACCGCACCGGATACCGGCGTCACGCAGCTGCGCACCGGGGTTCCGTCCAGCTGCACCGTGCAGGCACCGCACAGCCCCATGCCGCAGCCGAATTTCGGACCGGTGATGGACAGGTGATCGCGCACCACCCACAGCAGCGGGGTCGCAGGGTCGACATCGAGCTGCTGCTGCTGACCGTTGACTTCCAGAGTGATCATTCGCCGACTCTCCGTGCTGGGTGCGAGGAGTCTAGCGCAATGGACTATACTTTTCGCCGTTCACGATTGATGACAGCACGCGACTTCAAGGGGGGCAGGTAGTGCTGCGCTGTGCAATCCTCGATGACTATCAGGACTGCGCTCTCGGGTTCGCCGACTGGAGCGTTCTCGAGAACGTGCAGATGCGCAATTTCGTCGAGCCGCTGGGCACCGCCGGGTCGGCTGCCGCGCAGCTCGCGGACTTCGACATCCTGGTCGCGATGCGCGAGCGGACCCGTTTCGACGCCGAGCTGCTCGGGCGGCTGCCGCGCCTGCGGCTGCTCGTGACCACCGGCATGCGCAACCTCGCGATCGATCTCGCGGCGGCACGTGCCGCCGGCGTCACGGTGTGCGGCACGCGCAACGTGCCGTCGGGGACGCCCGAGTTCGTCTGGGGACTGCTGCTCGCGCTCGCACGCCAGATCCCCGGCGAAGCCGCAGGAGTGCGCAATGGCGCAGCGCGCTGGCAGCACGGCGTCGGCGTCGGACTGGCCGGCAAGACGCTGGGAATCGTGGGACTGGGCAAGATCGGCCGCCAGCTCGCGGTCTATGCCCATGCTTTCTCGATGTCGGTGCTGGCCTGGAGCCCGCATCTCAACGACGAGCGCTGCGCCGCGGTCGGCGTCGAGCGTGCCTCGAGCCTCGATGCGCTGCTGCGGCGCGCCGACATCGTGACGCTGCAGATGGTGCTCAGCGAGTCCACGCGCGGCATGATTGGGGCGCGCGAACTCGCGCTGCTCAAGCCGGACGCGCTGCTGCTGAATACGGCTCGCGGCCCGCTGATCGACGAGGCGGCGCTGATCGCGGCTCTCGCGGCGGGGCGGATCGCGGGCGCCGCACTGGACGTCTACGACACTGAGCCGCTGCCGCCACAGCACCCGCTGCGCCAGCTGCCGAACGTCGTGGCGACTCCGCACATCGGCTACGTAACGCGAGAGAACTACCAGGTGTTCTACCAGGACGCCGTCGAGGATATCCGGGCGTGGCTACAGGGCGCGCCGGTCCGTACTCTGGAGTAATGCCATGAACCCCACTGCAACCGATGGCTCCGCGGCACCGGGTGGCCGGCGCCTGCGCTCCCGGGCCTGGTTCGACAATCCGGCCGACCCTGGGATGACCGCGCTCTACGTCGAGCGTTATCTGAATTTCGGGCTCACGCTCGCGGAGCTGCAATCGGATCGGCCGATCATCGGCATCGCGCAGACCGGCTCGGACCTCTCGCCCTGCAACCGCCACCACATCGTGCTCGCCGAGCGCGTGGCCGCGGGAATAAGGGCTGCCGGCGGTGTGCCGCTCGAGTTTCCGGTGCACCCGATCCAGGAGACCGGGAAGCGTCCGACCGCGGCGCTGGATCGCAATCTGGCCTATCTCGGGCTGGTCGAAGTGCTGTACGGCTATCCGATCGATGGCGTAGTGCTGACGATCGGCTGCGACAAGACGACCCCGGCCTGCCTGATGGCGGCGGCGACGGTCGATCTGCCGGCGATCGCGCTCTCGGTCGGTCCGATGCTGAACGGCTGGTACAAGGGCCAGCGTACCGGCTCTGGCACGATCGTCTGGAAGGCGCGCGAGCTGCTCGCCGCCGGGCAGATCGACTATGCGGAATTCATGCGCCTCGTGGCCTCATCGACTCCATCCACCGGCTACTGCAACACGATGGGAACGGCCACGACCATGAATTCGCTGGCCGAGGCGCTCGGCATGCAGCTGCCAGGATCGGCCGCCATTCCGGCGCCCTATCGCGAGCGCGCGCAGATCGCCTATGAGACCGGCGTGCGCATCGTCGCGATGGTGCACGAGGACCTGCGCCCCTCGCGGATCATGACGCGCGATGCCTTCCTGAATGCGATCGTCGTGAACTCCGCGATCGGCGGGTCGACCAATGCACCGATCCATCTGGCCGCAATCGCGCGTCATCTCGCCGTGCCGCTTAGCCTCGAGGACTGGCAGCAATACGGGCATCACGTGCCGCTGCTGGTAAACCTGCAGCCCGCGGGGGCCTATCTCGGCGAGGACTTTCATCGCGCCGGCGGCGTGCCGGCCGTGGTGAACGAGCTGATGAAGCACGGCCTGATTCGCGGGGATGCAATCACGGCCAACGGCCGCAGCATCGCGCAGAACTGCGGCGGTAGCGAGATACTCGATGCGGATGTGATCCGCACCATCGATGCGCCACTCGCGCCGCATGCTGGTTTCTTGGTGCTCCGCGGCAACCTGTTCGAATCGGCGATCATGAAGACCAGCGTGATCTCGCAGGAATTCCGGCAGCGCTACCTGTCCGATCCGGCTCGTCCGGAGATATTCGAAGGCCGTGCGATGGTGTTCGACGGACCGGAGGACTATCACGCGCGGATCGACGATCCGGCGCTCGCGCTCGACGAATTCACTGTGCTCGTGATGCGCGGCACCGGTCCGATCGGTTACCCAGGCTCCGCCGAAGTGGTGAACATGCGCCCGCCCGACTACCTGATCCGGCGCGGCATCCTGGTACTGCCATGCATCGGTGACGGACGCCAGTCCGGCACCTCGGCATCCCCGTCGATCCTGAACGCCTCGCCGGAAGCCGCGGCTGGCGGCGCGCTCGCGCTGCTGCGCACCGGTGACCGGATCTGCATCGATCTGCGCGCGCGCACGGTGAACGCGCTGCTGTCCGATGGCGAATTCGCCGAGCGGCGCCGGACGCTCGAGGCCGCCGGCGGCTACCGGTATCCGGCCTCGCAGACGCCATGGCAGGAGATCCAGCGCGGCATCGTCGATCAGCTCGGGGCCGGGATGGTGCTCAAGCCGGCGGTGAAATATCAGCACGTCGCGGAGCGCTTCGGCATTCCGCGCGACAACCACTGAGGACGCGCCGGGCATGGAACTGCGCGACGCGGGCGAGCGGGACGTGCCCGGGATTCTGGAGCTGTATAACCAGATCATCACGAGCTCGACCGCCGTGTACGCGCTGGCGCCCGCGACGCTCGAGGAGCGCCGCGCCTGGCTCCAGGCGCGAAGTGCCAGCGGCTATCCGGTGCTGGTCGCCATCCGGGATGCGCGGGTGATCGGGTTCTCGAGCTTCGGTGACTGGCGGGGCTCGTGGCCTGGCTACCGCTACACGGTCGAGCATACGGTCCACGTGGAATCGTCGGCCCGCGGCGCGGGCGTCGGGCGGCAATTGGTCGAGGCGCTGTTCCCGCGCGCCCTGGCATTGGACAAGCACGTGATGGTCGGCGGAATCGATGCCGACAACCACGCCTCGATCCGGTTCCATGAGCGGCTCGGGTTTATACCGGTCGCGCATTTCCGGGAGGTGGGCCACAAGTTCGGCCGATGGCTCGACCTCGTGTTCGTGCAGAAGCTGCTGGACGCACCCGGCAGCCAGCGGCCGTAAGCGCGGCCGCCGGGATTCAGCTCGCCGCGGGCAGGCCGATGCGCTGTGCAGCCCGCTGCGCGGCGCCACGGCGCGCCTCCTGCGTGGCGTCGAGCCGGCGACGGGCGGCAGCGAGTATCTCGGGGCGCGCCCGCTCCGGGCGCCCGGCATCGAACGGCGGCGCCGGCGCATACTCGAGCGCGAGCTGCACGGTCTCGGCAAAGTCCCTTCCCGCTATCTCCGCGACGACGCTCAAGGCCAGATCGATGCCGGCCGTGACTCCGCCGCCCGTGATCACGTTGCCATCCCGTACCACGCGCGCGCAATCCGGCACCGCGCCCAGAATGGGCAACAGCTCCCTCCAGGCCCAGTGACAGGCGGCGCGCCTGCCCTGGAGCAGGCCTGCGGCGCCGAGCAGCAGTGATCCGGTGCACACCGACGTGAGGAAGCGTGCGCCGTGCGCGAGGCGACGCAGCTCGGCGAGGTATTCCTGGTCTTCCAGCGCCTCGACGGTGCCGAAGCCGCCCGGCACGCACAGCAGCGCGCATTCCTCGACGTCGGTGAGGCGCTGCAGTTGCGTCAGGCGCATGCCGCCGTCGAATGCGAGATCGCCGCCGGCTGTCGAGGCGAGTACCACGCGCGCTCCGGGCAGCCGCACGAACACTTCGTACGGGCCCGTGAAGTCGAGCTGCGTGACGCGCGGATAGAGCGCGAAGACGATCGTGAATTGCTGACTCATGCATGCCCTCCGGTTGACGCGTTGATTGTCCGCGGCTACGGTCTTGGCATAAATGACATATATCCATCATTTTCTGCCATGCACCGTGAACTCGTCTTCCTGATCTTTCCCGACTTCCAGCTGCTGGACGTCACTGGTCCGATCGCGGCCTTCGAGATAGCCGGCCGCTACGTTCCAGGCTCGTACACGATGCGTGTCGCGGCCGCGCAGCCCGGGATGGTGCCAAGCTCCTCCGGGCTCGCGATGCTGGCCGGCGCATTCGGCCGCGCGCGCTCGATCGACACGCTGATCGTCGCCGGCGGGGATGGATCGCGCGTGGCCATGAGCCAGTCCGGGACGCAGCGCTTCCTGAAGGCCTGCGCCCGCGATGCGCGCCGCATCGCGAGCGTCTGCTCCGGTAGCTACCTGCTCGCCGCCGCCGGCCTGCTCGATGGCCTGCGCGCCACGACCCACTGGAGCCTGGCAGCCGATTTCGCGCGCCGATTTCCACGCGTACGGCTGGAGCCGGATCGGATCTTCGTCCGGGACGGCACGATCTGGAGTTCAGCGGGCATCACCGCGGGGATCGACCTCGCGCTCGCACTGATCGCCGAGAATCTGGATGAAGCCACCGCGCTCCGTACCGCGAGGCAGCTCGTCGTCTACTACCGGCGGCCGGGTGGCCAGTCGCAGTTCTCGGAACTGCTCGATACCGCCCCGGCCGGAGGTCGCTTCGCGGGCCTGCTCGACTATCTGCGGACGCATCTGCAGCAGCGGCTCTCGGTCGATGAGCTCGCGGCGCGAGCGGCAATGAGCCCGAGGCATTTTGCGCGGCGGTTCGTCGCCGAGACCGGCGTCACCCCAGCGAGGTTCGTGGAGCGCCTGCGGGCCGAGGCAGCGCGTGCGGCGCTCGAAAGTGGCGCGCGCTCGGTACAGCTGGTCGCGCGCCAGTGCGGCTTCGGGGACCCGGAGCGACTGCGCCGCTCCCTGATCCGCGTCTACGGCGCTCCTCCTTCCGCGTGGATGCGCCGGACCACGCCCCGAACGGCAGCCGCCTTCAGATATCCAGGTTCGCTACCGAGAGGGCGTTCTTCTCGATGAACTCGCGCCGCGGCTCGACCTGATCGCCCATCAGGGTCGTGAAGATATCGTCGGCGGCGAGCGCATCCTCGATCCGCACCTGCAGCAGCCGGCGCGTCTGCGGGTTGATCGTGGTTTCCCAGAGCTGCTCCGGGTTCATCTCGCCCAGGCCCTTGTAGCGCTGGATCGACTGGCCCTTGCGCGCCTGGTCGAACAGCCAGTTCATCGCCTGCTTGAAGGTCGACACCGGCTCGCGCTCGTTGCCGCGCGCTACGTAGGCGCCCTCGCCTATGAGACCCTCGAGCATGCGGCCCAGTTCTGCGATGCGCTGATACTCGGCGGAATCGAAGAATTCCCGGTGCAGCAGCTTCTCGCTGATCAGTCCGTGCTCGGTCTTGCGCACGATGATGCGCGGCGGGTGGCCATCGGTGCCTGAGCGCAGTTCAACCGCGAAGCTGCGTCGTCCGTCACCATGGGCATTGAGTTGCGTCTCGAGCGCACGAATCCAGCCGCGCATGAAATCGGGCTGGTCGAGGTTCGCGGACTTCACCTCGCGCAGGTAGATCAGCTGCTCGAGCAGGCGTTCGTCGTAGCGGCGCGACCAGCGGTGGATGATCGCCTGCACTTCCATGTAGCGGCGTGCGATCAGCTCCAGGCCGGAGTCCCGCAGCGGCTGCGCATCGGCGCGCACGTGCAGCGCTGCGCCTTCCAGCGCGCTGGTCAGCAACAACGCATTGAGCTCGATGTCGTCCTTGACGTACATCTCCTGCTTGCCACGTCGGACCTTGTACAGGGGTGGCTGCGCGATGTAGATGTGGCCGCGCTCGATCAGCAGCGGGATCTGGCGGTACAGAAACGTCAGCAGCAGCGTACGGATGTGTGAGCCGTCCACGTCCGCGTCGGTCATGATGATCACGCGGTGGTAGCGCAGCTTCGTGATGTCGAAGTCCTCGCGTCCGATGCCGCAGCCGAGCGCCGTGATGAGGGTGCCGACCTCGGCCGAGGCCAGCATCTTGTCGAAGCGTGCTTTCTCAACGTTCAGGATCTTGCCCTTCAGCGGCAGGATCGCCTGGGTGCGCCGGTCGCGGCCCTGCTTCGCGGAACCGCCGGCAGAGTCACCCTCGACGATGAAGATCTCGGACAGCGCGGGATCCTTTTCCTGGCAGTCCGCGAGCTTGCCGGGAAGTCCCGCGATATCGAGCGCGCCCTTGCGCCGCGTCATCTCGCGCGCCTTGCGGGCGGCTTCGCGCGCACGCGCGGCCTCGACGATCTTGGCGACGATCGCGCGCGCTTCCTGCGGATGCTCCAGCAGGAACTCGCTGAGTTTCTGCGCCACCGCGGTCTCGACCACGCCCTTGACCTCGGAGGATACGAGCTTGTCCTTGGTCTGGGAGGAGAACTTCGGATCCGGCAGCTTGACCGACAGGATCGCCGTGAGTCCCTCGCGCGCATCATCGCCGGTGGTCGCGATCTTTTCCTTCTTGGCTGCCGATTCGCGCTCGATGTAATCGTTCAAGGTGCGCGTCAGCGCGGCGCGGAATCCGGACAGGTGCGTGCCGCCATCCTTTTGAGGAATGTTGTTCGTGTAGCAGAACATGCTCTCCTGGTAGGAGTCGTTCCACTGCAGCGCTACCTCGACGGTGGTGTTGGCCTCCTGGGTCCGGAACCAGAATACGGACTCATGGATCGGCGTGCGGGTGCGGTTCAGGTAGGCGACGAAGGCCTTGAGTCCACCCTCGTGCTGGAACACGTCCGAGCGGTTCTCGCGCTCGTCGATCAGCTCGATGCGCACCCCGGAATTCAGGAATGAGAGCTCGCGCAGGCGCTTGGCCAGCGTGTCGTAGTTGAACTGGATGTTGGTGAAGATCTGCGAGGACGGCCGGAATCGGATCGTGGTCCCGCGCTCCGACGTGGTGCCGATCGCCGCCAGCGGCGCCGCGGGCTCGCCCAGGTGATACTCCTGGCGATGGATGTGGCCGTCGCGGCTGATCGTCAGCTGCAGGTAGTCGGACAGCGCGTTGACCACCGAGACCCCAACACCGTGCAGTCCGCCCGAAACCTTGTAGGAGGTGTCGTCGAACTTCCCGCCAGAGTGCAGCACGGTCATGATGACCTCGGCCGCCGATCGCCCCTCCTCGGGGTGGATATCCACCGGAATTCCGCGTCCGTTGTCGGAAACGGTGACCGACTCGTCGGCGTGGACCGTGACGACCACCCGGTCACAATGACCTGCCAGGGACTCGTCGACCGAGTTGTCGACGACCTCAAAAACCATGTGGTGCAGACCGCTCCCGTCATCGGTATCTCCGATGTACATTCCCGGTCTTTTCCGCACCGCATCAAGACCCTTTAAGACCTTGATTTTGCTGGAATCGTAGACGTCGTCCGCGGTCATACCCGCTCTCTTTTTAACATGCGGGAATTATACTCGTTTCACCCCCCCATGTTCCACGTGAAACACCGCATCGGACCGTCCCAGCGCGGTATCTGCGGGACGCAAAGCCGTGACGACGAGCTGCCCGCCAAGACTAGCCACCGCAGCGAGCAGCCGCTGAGTGTGGGCGGGGTCCAGTTCCGCGGCTGGGTCATCCAGCAACAGGGTGGAGGCCCTGCCGGCCACCTGGGCAACGTAGCGTGCCATGCTCAAGGCCATCGCTGCACCCAGGATCTTTTGCTGGCCTCGTGACACGACTTCACGGGCCGGACGGCCCCCGACTCGCAGCAAAATCTCGAAACGATGAGGTCCGACTGAAGTCGAACCGCGCTCCCGATCCTTCTGAAGCTGGACCGCCAATGCCTCGTCGAGAGCGCGCTCCTGCCCCCAGCCCCGATAGAAACCGAGGCTTGCATCGACCGCATCGAGCTCCGCCAGCGCTGCACTCCAGTGAGGCTGCAGTTGCGCGATGACGCGCTGCCGGGCGCTGGTCAGGACGTTGCCCTGACGGACCAGCTCCACTTCCCAGAGCTTCGGGTCACTCCCCGCCTTCAAAGCGGCATTACGCTGCTTCAGTGACCGCATATAGAGCTGCCAGCTGCCGACGAACTGAGGTTCCACGTGGAACACGGCCCAATCGAGCCATCGCCTGCGCTGGGTTGGGCCGTCTTCGACCAGCCGGTGGATTCCGGGATCGATGACCTGGACTGGGAACGCCTGACTGAGCTCCGCGAGCGAGCTCGCCGATCGCTCATCGATGCGGGCCTGCAGGCCGGTATCGACGTGGCACCCGAGTCCGATCACATGCCCGGGCTCCGGTGTGGTGCGGCCGTGCAGCCAGAACCGGGGCTCACCGTGGCGAATGAGCTGCTCGGTGTGCCGATTACGAAAGGAACGACCCCGCCCAAGCAGGTAGATCGCCTCGAGGACGGTGGTCTTGCCGGAGCCATTGGCCCCCGTAATCAGGTTCAGCCGAGGGTGAAGCACGAGCTCCGCGCTCCGGAGCGCCCGAAAGTCCCCGAGTCGCAGCAGCTCCAGGCTCATCTGTCCGCGGCTCAGAGCCGCATCGGCATCACCACGTACTTGACCGTGACATCGCCAGGGGCACGAATCAGCCCGGGTCCGCTGGCGTCCGCCATGCAGACCTCGACATTCTCGACGTCGATCGCCGCGATGGCATCGAGCAGGTAACTCACATTGAAGCCCATCTCGATCTCGTCCCCGGTGAAATTGACCTCGACCTGGTCCTCCGCCTCTTCCTGCTCCGGATTATGGGCCTGGATCGTGAGCAGCCCTGGTGCGAAGGTCAGCCGCACGCCACGATACTTCTCATTCGACAGGATCGCGGTACGCTGCAGCGCAGCACGCAGCAGATCGCGCTTTGCCGTCATCACGCGCGCGGGCTGCGCCGGAATTACACGCCCATATTCCGGGTACTTGCCGTCAATGAGCTTCGAAGTGAAGCGAACCTCTCCGATCTGGACGCGAATGTGGTCGGTACCGAGCGCGATCGTAATCTGCCCCTCACCATCGAGCAGGCGCTGCAGCTCGAGCACCCCCTTACGCGGCACGATGATCTGCAGCAGCTCTCGCGCCTTGCCATCCAGCGGAACCTCGCACCAGGCCAGGCGATGACCGTCGGTGGTAACCGCACGCAGCATCTTGCCGTCCGTCTCCAGCAGCGTGCCGTTCAGGTAATAGCGCACGTCCTGCTGAGCCATCGCGAAGTGCGTTTTGTTGAAGAGCTTGCGGCAATCCTCGGCGCGGATCGTCAGGCTCTGCTCCGCGTGTATGTCCTCGATGACCGGAAATTCGGAAGCTGGCAGGCTCGAGAGCGTGAACCGGCTGCGACCGCCGCGGATCAGCACCTTCGCGCCTTCGCTCGCGATCGTCAGCGTGGTCTTGTCCGGCAGCGTACGCATGATGTCGAGCAGCTTGCGTCCCGGTACGGTGATTTCTCCCGGCTGCTGTACCGATACCTCGGCGGCCGCGACCAGTTCGACCTCAAGGTCGGTGCCGGTGATGCGCAGCCGGTTGTCCTTCGCGCTGAGCAGCACGTTCGACAGCACCGGCATCGTCTGCCGTCGCTCGACTACACCGATCACGCTTTGCAGAGCCTCGAGCACGTGCTCGCGGGTCGCGGAGACTTTCATGGTGCCGATGCTTCCTTGGCGATTGAGGGGCGCGCTTCAGATCTTCTTTTCTTAAGACCTAAAGAACAATAATGAATATTAAGCCTGTGGATAGCGGTAACAACAGCGCGCGGTGATCTTTTCCGCTTCTGGCAGCGAACCGCCGGCCTTGGCCCCAGAGGGGCACTGCTGGGCCTGATGCCTGTGCACGGCTTGTGGGTAACCTTATCCCCAATTTCCTGCACAGCCTGTGCACATCAGGCTGTCAGGGTTCTCAACAGGTTTGAGTAATCCTCCTGTATGCGCTGCTCGATGTCGCGCAGCTCCCGGATCCGCTTGCACGCGTGCATCACGGTCGTATGGTCGCGGCCACCGAAGGCGTCGCCGATTTCCGGCAGGCTGTGGCTCGTCAGCTCCTTCGCCAGCGCCATGGCGACCTGGCGCGGCCGCGCCACCGAGCGGCTGCGACGCTTGGAGAGCAGGTCTGCGACACGCACCTTGTAGTAATCGGCGACGGTCTTCTGGATGTTTTCGACGGTGATCAGCCGCGCCTGCAGCGACAGCAGGTCCTTGAGCGCTTCCTTGGTGAATTCCAGCGTGATCGGGTGACCGGTAAAGCGCGAGTTCGCGATCACCCGGCGCAGCGCGCCCTCGAGCTCGCGCACGTTCGAACGGATCCGCTTGGCAATGAAGAACGCGACTTCTTCCGGCAGTTCGACGCCAACCGCGAGTGCCTTGCCGATCAGGATCGCGACGCTGGTTTCGAGTTCCGGAGGTTCGACCGCCACCGTGAGCCCCCATCCGAAGCGCGACTTCAGGCGCTCCTCGAGACCTTCGACTTCGCGCGGGTAGCGATCGCAGGTCAGGATCACCTGGTGCTGGCCCTCGAGCAGCGCGTTGAACGTGTGGAAGAACTCCTCCTGCGAGTGCTCCTTGCCCGCGAAGAACTGGATGTCGTCGATCAGCAGCGCCGTCACCGAGCGATAGGCAGTCTTGAAATCGTTGATCCGGTTGTGCTGCAGGGCGCGCACCATGTCGCTGACGAAGCGCTCCGAGTGCACGTAGGCGACGCGCGCATCCCTGTCATTCGCGATGATCCGGTGGCCGATCGCATGCATCAGGTGGGTCTTGCCGAGGCCCACGCCGCCGTAGATGAACAGCGGGTTGTACGCCTTGCCCGGATTGTCGGCCACCTGCTGCGCCGCGGCCTTCGCGAAGTGGTTGCTCTTGCCTTCGACGAAGCGCCCGAACGTGAAATCCGGATTGAGCGGCACTCCGACCGCAGTGGCGCTTGCGGCCGCGCTCGGGCGCGCGCCGCGCGCGACCGGCGATCCGCCGCCGGCCGCTGCGGGCGTCGCAGCCGCTGCCGGAACAGGGGGCCGCGAGCCCACTTCAACCGTGATGGACTCCTGCTCGGGGCGCCCCGCTTCGCGCAGCAGCTCGATGATCCGCGCGAGCAGATTAGTGCGCACCCAGTCGACCACGAAGCGATTGGGCGCGAGCAGGCGCAGCGCGCCGTCGACTTCGACGAACTGCAGTGGTCGGACCCAGGTATTGAATTGCTGCTCGGGCAGCTCGTGCTCGAGCGTGCCCAGGCAACGCGACCACAACGACGCTTCCAAGCAGCGACTCCGGAAAAAGGGTCGAGAGTCTATACCTACACCACGAGCGCCCGAAAGCACTCGTATTGACACGCGCGAGCCCGCTGCGTACCCTGCCGAGCCATTTTTCGGTCAGTTTTCAGGGCCTTGAAATCATGAAACGTACATACCAGCCGAGCAAGGTGCGCCGCGCACGCACACACGGATTCCGGGCCCGGATGGCCACCAAGAACGGCCGCAAAGTCCTGGCCCGGCGCCGCGCCAAGGGCCGCAAACGCCTGACGCCCTAAGGGCCGTCGCGCCCGATGCCAGCGGCGAGTGTCGGCACCGACGCTGCGGCGCGGCTGCGTTTCCCGCCGCAGCGCCGCCTGCGCCGCCCGGCGGAATTCAAGCGAGCCTACGCACAGGGCCGTCGGCTCGGCAACGAGATGTTCACGGTGAATGCCGTTCCGAACGGACTCGGATCCGCGCGCCTCGGCATGTCGGTCGCGGCGCGCAATTTGAAAGCCGCGGTCGCCCGCAACCGGATCCGTCGGCTGATCCGCGAGAGTTTTCGCACGCACCTGCGAGGGCTGCCGGCGTTCGACCTCGTCATCGGCGTGCGTGCGGCAGTCCTCGAGGCTGACAATGCGCGGGTACGCGAGCGCCTCGACGCGCTTTGGCACAAGATAGCCCTCCTATGCGATACCTGATCCGGGCGCTGATCCGCGCCTACCAGCTGCTGCTCAGTCCGTTGCTCGGTCCGCGCTGCCGCTTCCATCCCTCCTGCTCGCAGTACGCGCTCGATGCGCTAGCGCTGCATGGGACCGTGCGTGGCGGAGCCCTCGCGCTGCGCCGGCTCTCGCGCTGCCACCCGTGGCACCCCGGAGGCTATGATCCGGTCCCCGCGACCGCTGAATTCCTGGATAAGGCGTCCCCTGGCTCATCCCACGCCTGTCATGCCGACCACCGCTAACATCCGCACGTTCCTATGGGTACTGCTCGCCACAGCGGTATTCCTCAACGTCGAGACCTGGACGCATGATTATCCCGGTACGCCGGCGGCGTTGAGCGGCGCCGCCGCGGGAGCGCAGGGGTCGCTCGATACCGGCGCTCCGGTCGCGGGTGCACCAGCGAGCGCGGGCGGTCCAACCGCAGCGGTCGTCGCAACGCCGGCTCCCGTGATTGCTGAGGATGCCGCGACCGGAGCCGGTACCGCCACCGAGTCCGCACCGGGCGTGCACGTGATCACCGATGTGCTGGATGTCGAGGTGAGCCTCGTCGGAGGAGAGCTCACGCGCGCGGATCTGCTGGGCTATCCGCAGGCCAAGAACACCCCGAATGTGCCCGTGCGCCTCCTCAACCGCGACAGCGCCGACTCGCTGTTCGTGATCGAGACCGGACTGGCCGGGACCAACGGAGAAACTGCGCCGACGCATCAGGCGCTGCTCGGCAGCGACGTCCACGAGCTGCGGCTTGAGGCCGGTCAGGACCAGCTGCAGCTGCCACTGCACTGGACTGACGGTCATGGCATCACCGTGACCAAGACACTGACCTTCCACCGCGGCGCCTACCGAATCGGTGTCGACTACCAGGTCCGCAACGCCGGCACGCAGCCGTGGGGCTTTGCACCCTACGCGCGCATCCTGCGCTATAACGAGCCGATACCGAGGTCCTACTTCCGCGTGGACAGCTACGCGTTCAAGGGCCCGTCGATCTGGAACGGCAGGAAGTATCAGAAGCTCGATATCTTCAAGGGCGCGACCCTCGACGAGACCGTCACCAACGGCTGGATCGCGGCCCAGCAGCAGCATTTTGTCGTTGCCGCGGTGCCGCCGAGCGATGATCCGAGCCGCTTCGACCTGAAGATCGCGGGCAAGCAGTTCCTGCTGTCCTCGACCGGCGGCGCGCGCACCGTCGCGCCGGGCGCGAGCGCGGACGTCGCGGCGACGCTCTGGGTCGGACCGAAGCTGCAGTCCCAGCTCGACCAGGTCGGACCGAATTTGAGCCTGGTGGCCGACTACGGCCAGCTCAGCGTGCTGGCGAAGCCGCTGTTCTGGCTGCTCGAGCGCGTGCACGGCATCGTCGGGAACTGGGGTTTCACGATCATCATCGTGACGCTGCTGCTCAAGGTGCTGTTCTATCCGCTGTCGGAAGCCAGCGGCCGCTCGATGGCGAAAATGAAGGAACTCGGGCCGCGGATCACGAATCTGCGCGAGACCTACAAGGACGACCGCGAGAAGCTCAACCGCGCGACCATGGAGCTGTACCAGCGCGAGAAGATCAATCCGCTCGCGGGCTGCCTGCCGATGCTGATCCAGATCCCCGTGTTCCTGGCGTTCTATTGGGTGCTGCGCGACAGCGTCGAGATCCGGCAAGCTCCGTTCATGCTCTGGATCAACGACCTCTCAGCTCGTGACCCGCTGTTCGTGCTGCCGGCGATCATGGCTGGCGCGATGTTCGTGCAGTACAAGCTCAATCCCCAGGTCGGGGATCCGATGCAGCAGAAGGTGTTCATGATCATGCCGCTCGCGATGTCCGTGACCTTCGCGTTCTTCCCGGCCGGACTGGTGCTCTACTGGGTCACGAATACTCTCCTATCGATCCTGCAGCAGTGGAACATCAACCGGCGCATCGGCGCCGCGGCGCTGGCCAAGCGCTGAGAGCCGCGGCACCCGAAACCATCGTCGCGGCCGCGACGCCGCCCGGGCGTGGTGGCATCGCGATCGTCCGGATCTCGGGCGCGCAGGTGCCGACCGTCGCTGCTGCGCTGATCGGAGCGCTGCCGCCGCCGCGGGTCGCGACACTCTCGCGCATGCTCGCCGCCGATGGCACTGCGATCGACGAGGGGCTGGCGCTGTATTTTCCTGCACCACATTCCTACACCGGCGAGCACGTGCTCGAGTTGCACGCGCACGGCGGGCCGGTCACCGTCGAGCGCCTGGTTCGACGGGCCCTCGAGCTGGGCGCACGCCGCGCCGCGCCCGGAGAATTCACGCAGCGCGCCTATCTGAACGGCAAGCTCGATCTGGCGCAGGCCGAGGCGGTAGCGGCGCTGATCGACGCGGCCTCCGATGCGGCGGCCGGCGCGGCATTGCGCTCACTGGAGGGCGAACTGTCCGCGCGCGTCGAGGCGCTTGGCGAACGGCTGGGCGATCTGCGCGCGTATGTCGAGGCCGCGATCGACTTCGCCGACGAGGAGATCGACTTTCTCTCCGACGCTGCGCTCGACGGACGCCTGCAGACGGTACGCGCGCAGCTCGCAGCGCTGCAACGCGCCTGCGCCCAGGGGCGGCTGCTGACCGAGGGGTTGAAGATCGTGATCGCGGGCCGACCGAACGTCGGCAAGTCGACGCTGCTGAACCGGCTCGCGGGCTACGAGAGCGCGATCGTGACGCCGATACCGGGCACGACGCGTGACGTGCTGCGCGAGCGCGTGCTGCTCGATGGCGTGCCACTGGAGATCCTCGATACCGCGGGACTGCGCGAGACCCTGGACCTGATAGAAGCCGAGGGCGTGCGCCGGGCGCACGACGCGATCACCCGCGCCGACCGGCTGCTGTTCGTGATCGATGCCGCGACCGATCCATCGGCCGAAGCATGGGCGCAGGTGCGAGCGACACTGCCGGCAGGGCTGCCGGTCACGCTCGTGTTCAACAAGTCTGACCTGTGCGCGACCGCGCCGCTCGCCCCGGCGGCGCCGGCAACGCCACTCGGGGCATCGCGCGCGGACCCTGGCGCGGGACCAGGCGCGCGCGCCGAGCCGGTCGTCGTGCGGATCTCTGCGCTGTCCGGTGAGGGCCTGGACGCGTTGCGTGAGCACCTGAAGGCCTGCTTTGGCTTAGCTCAGCCGGAGCACGGCACGATCGCCGCACGGGCGCGCCATGTCGAGGCCCTGGCTCGGGTCGAAGCGCACCTCGAGGCGGCGGGCGATGCGCTCCGAGGGCGGCGCACGAGCGAGCTGATTGCGGAGGAACTGCGCCTTGCCGAGCGCGCGCTCGGCGAGATCGTCGGGCCGCAGCAAAACGAAGAGTTGCTGGGCCGGATCTTCAGCTCTTTCTGCATCGGAAAGTGATTGACCCAATAGAGAAACAAAAATAGCATTTTGGCCCTGCATTCTCACCAAAAGTGCGTCAAGCGCCGCGAGGTTGCCGCCGCGGCCTTGGATCCGCACACTGCCGGCCATGCGATATTCCGGCAGCTACGATGTGATAGTGATCGGCGGTGGCCACGCGGGCACCGAAGCCTGCCTGGCCGCGGCGCGCATGGGGGCGCGTACGCTGCTGCTCACGCAGAGCCTCGAGACCGTCGGTGCGATGAGCTGCAACCCGGCGATCGGAGGGATCGGCAAGGGACACCTGGTCCGCGAGATCGACGCGCTGGGCGGCGCGATGGGGCGGGCGGCAGACCTGGCCGGGATCCAGTTCCGGACGCTCAATGCCAGCAAGGGACCGGCGGTGCGCGCGACGCGCGCCCAGGCGGACCGGCAGCTCTACCGGCGCGCCATCCGGCGGCTGCTCGAGAACCAGCCGGGTCTGGTGCTGTTCCAGCAGGAGGCCGGGGATCTGCTCGTCGAATCGGATCGCGTGCGCGGTGTCATGACCGTGACCGGAATCGCGTTCGAGGCGGCCGCGGTCGTGCTGACTGCCGGAACCTTCCTGGGCGGACGCATCCATGTCGGTCTGGACCAGTATGCGGGGGGCAGGGCGGGCGACCCGCCCTCACTGCGCCTCGCGGCGCGGCTGCGTGAGCTCGCGCCGCGCACGGGCCGCCTCAAGACCGGCACGCCGCCGCGTATCGACGGCCGCAGCATCGATTACACCGGCCTTGCTATCCAGCACAGCGACGAACCTCTGCCGGTGTTCTCGTTCCTGGGCCGCCCCGCGCAGCATCCGCGCCAGGTGCCCTGCTTCATCACGCACACGAACGAGCGCACCCATGCGCTGATCCGCGCCAGCTTCGACCGCTCGCCGATGTTCACCGGACGCATCGAGGGCGTCGGACCCCGCTACTGCCCGTCAGTCGAGGACAAGGTGCACCGGTTTGCGGACAAGGCTTCACACCAGATCTTCATCGAACCCGAGGGACTGGACACGCATGAGGTGTACCCGAACGGCATCTCCACCAGCCTGCCGTTCGACGTGCAGCAGGAGTTCGTGCGCACCATCCCCGGCTTCGAGCGCGCGCACCTGACGCGTCCGGGCTACGCGATCGAATACGACTACTTCGATCCGCGCGACCTGAAGGCCTCGCTCGAGAATCGCGGCGTCCAGGGGCTGTTCTTCGCCGGTCAGATCAACGGCACCACCGGTTACGAGGAGGCCGCTGCCCAGGGCCTGCTGGCCGGGATCAATGCCGTGCAGCACGTGCGGGCGGCGGAGCCGCTGGTGCTGGGACGCGACGAGGCCTATCTCGGCGTGCTGGTGGATGACCTGGTGACGCGCGGGACGAGCGAGCCCTATCGCATGTTCACCAGCAGGGCCGAGCACCGGCTGGTGCTGCGCGAGGACAACGCGGATGCGAGGCTGACGCCGACCGGGCATGGGCTAGGGCTGGTGGATGCAGAGCGCATGGAATTCTTCGAGCGCAAGCAGCGCGCGATCCAGATTGAACTGGCGCGCCTGGAGTCGTGCCGGTTTGCGGCCGGGCAGCTGCCGGAGGACTGGTGTGCGCGAGTCCTGCAAGGGCCGGTGCCGGCGCGTGACCTCAGCGCGCTCGAGCTGCTGCGCCGGCCGGAAGTTGGCTACCGGGAGCTGATCGAACTGATCGGCCAGCCGTCTGGGTTCGAAGGCCCGGACATCGATGAACGGATCGGGCCACAGGTGCAGCGCGACCTCGAGGCCGAAGCGCGCTACAGCGGCTACATCGAACGCGCGCAGCAGGAGATCGAACGCTCCCGCGCGCACGAAGCAACAGCGCTCCCCGATGACCTCGACTATGCAGCCCTCGCCGGACTTTCGAACGAAGTGCGCCAGGCGCTGCGCCAGGTCCGGCCGCGCACGCTCGGACAGGCGGCCCGCGTCCCGGGCGTCACTCCGGCTGCGGTCTCGATTCTGCTGGTGCACCTGCGCCGGCATGGAACGCGGGCAGCCGCGGCACACGGGCGCTAGCCGTAATTTGCGTCGTTACTTGCGCCAGAACGTCGGCGTGAACAGCACCGCGATCGTGATGATCTCGACCCTGCCCAGGAACATCGCGGCGATGCAGGTCCAGCACTGGAAGTCGCTCAACGCGCCGTAGTTGCCGGAAGGGCCGACGAGATTCAGCCCGGGACCGGCGTTGTTGATGCACGCGATGATCGCGGACAGCGCGGTCATGAAATCAAGCCCCGAGATCAGCATCGCGAACGTCAGCACCGCGATCGTCATGAAATACAGGAAGATGAACGCCAGCACCGAATAGACCACGCCGTTGGGAACCATCTGCCCGCCGATCTTCAGCGGTGCGACCGCCTGCGGATGTACCAGCGAGAACATCTCACGTAACGACTGCTTGAGCAGGATCAGGAAGCGGAACATCTTGATTCCGCCGCCGGTCGATCCGGTACAGGCGCATACCGCGCCGAGGAACAGCATCCAGATCGGCGCGAACACCGGCCAGCGGCCGTAGTCGGTGCTGGAGAAGCCGCCGTCGGTCGCCATCGAGATCACGTTGAATCCCGCATAGCGCAGCGCAACGAAATAGTTGGCGTACACGCCCCGCAGCTGCAGGAACGCCGCGATCGCGACCACGCTGGCCAGGATCAGCAGCAGCATCCAGCGCGCTTCCGGGTCGCGGCGGTAGACCGAGAAATCCCCCTTGCGCACCGCGATGAAATGCGTCGAGAAGTTCACCGCCGCGATCAGCATGAACACCATCAGCACGAACTCGATCAGCGGCGAATGAAACCACGCGATGTTGGCATCGTGGGTCGAGAAGCCGCCCAGCGAGAGCGTCGAGAACGCGTGGCACAGCGCATCGAAGGGGTTCATGCCGGCCGCCCAGAGCGCGAGCGCGCAGGCGACGGTGAGCAGCACGTAGACACTCCACAGCGCGCGCGCGGTGGCGGCGATGCGCCGCGCGAGCTTGGCGTCCTTGACCGCGCCGAGCGCTCCGGCACGGTACAGCTGCATGCCGCCAATGCCGAGCAGCGGCAGGATCGCGACCGCCAGCACGATGATGCCCATGCCTCCGAGCCAGCTGAGTGCGTGGCGCCACAGGTTCAGCGAGTGCGGCAGCGCGTCGAGATTGCCGAGCACGGTCGCCCCGCTGGTGGACAGCCCCGACATGACCTCGAAGTAGGCGTGCGTGAAGGACAGCCCAGGCAGGTCGATCAGGAACGGCGTCGTAGCGACCGCCGCAATCGTCAGCCAGCTCACGGCGATCAGCAGGTACGCGTCGCGCGGTTTGAGATCATAGCGGTAGCGCGCCGTGAGCTGGCGCAGCAGCAGCCCGCCGGCCACCGCGAGCACGCCGCCGGCCGCGAATCCACGCAATGCCGCGAATTCCCCATAGGCCAGCGCCGTGACGGCCGGCAGCAGAAAGAACACCGCGAACCAGGCCAGCAGCGAGCTGAAGATGTTCAGTACGCCGAATACCGAGCGCATCGGGAATCAGTCTCTCAACCGTCGCCCTGGAACAGCCGCTCGACCAGCTCGATCTGCCGGCGGTCGGACAGGAACAGGATTACGTGGTCCCCGGTCGCGATCATCGTATCGTGGTGGGCCATGATGACTTCCTCGCCGCGTACGATCGCGACGATGCTCGTGCCGTGCGGCAGCTTGATCTGGTCGAGCCTGCGCCCGACGACCTGCGAGCGGTCCTGGGTCCCGTGCACGACCGCCTCGATCGCCTCGGCGGAGCCGCGCCGCAGCGAGTGCACCCGCACGATGTCCCCGCGGCGCACATAGGCCAGCAACGCGCCGATCGTGATCATCGGCGGGGAGATCACCAGATCGATGCTGCGATTCTCCATCAGCTCGCCATAGGCCGGCCGATTCACGAGCGCCATCACGCGCTTGGCCCCCAGCCGCTTGGCGAGCATGGCCGACATCACATTCGCTTCCTCCGAGTTCGTCAGCGCCGCGAATACGTCGGCACTGTCGATGTTCTCCTCGACCAGCAGCTCCTCGTCGGCGGCATCGCCGGCCAGCACGATCGTGTTCTCGAGAATCTCGGAGATGCGCCGCGCGCGCCGCGGATCGCGTTCGATGATCTTGACCTGGTTGCTCTTCTCGAGCGCGCCCGCGAGCCGCAGGCCGATGTTGCCGCCGCCGGCGATCACGAGGCGCCGGACCGGGTCCTCGCTGCGCCGCAGCTCGGCCATCACGCGCCGCAGGTCATCGGATGCGGCGACGAAGAATATCTCGTCGTGCTCCTCGATGACGGTATCACCGGCGGTGGGCACCAGCCGATCGTTGCGGTAAATCGCCGCGACCCGCGCCTCGGTGTCCGGCAGGTGCTCGCGCAATGTGCGCAGTTCGCGCCCCACCAGCAGTCCTTCGCGACGTGCCCGCACGCCGACCAGCTGCACGCGTCCGTCGGCGAAATCCGCGACCTGCAGCGCCCCGGGATACGACAGCAGGCGCATGATGTAGTCGGTCACGAGCTTTTCGGGACTGATCCAGACGTCCACGGCCAGTGCGCCTTCCGTGAACAGCTGTTCTCGCCGCGTGTACTCGCTGGCGCGGATACGCGCGATCTTGGTGCGGGTGCGGTGCAGCGTGTGGGCGATGCTGCAGGCGACCATGTTCACTTCATCGCTGCTCGTGAGCGCGACCAGCACGTCGGTGTCTGCGATCCCGGCGGCCTCGAGCACGCTCGGATACGAGGCGTGCCCGGCCACGGCGCGGATGTCGAGCCGGTCCTGCAGGTCGCGCAGGACATCCTCGTTGGTATCGACCACGGTCACTTCGTTGGCCGGCTCGCGCGACAGGTGCGAGGCCGCGGTACGCCCGACCTGCCCGGCTCCCAGAATCAGGATCTTCATCGCACCCCGTCCTCCGCGCCGGCTACATGACTTCGAGATTCGCGTACTGGAGCATGAGCCATTTCGAGCCCTGGCGCTCGAAATTGACCTGGATCCGTGCATGCGGACCCTGCCCCTCCACGGTGAGCACCACGCCTTCACCGAATTTCCCGTGCCGCACGCGCGACCCGAGCCGTATGCCGCTGCCGATGCTCTCTGCCAGCGAAGCGCCGGAGCGCGCATGGAGCGCGCCGCTCATGCCCGCCGCGGCCGGCGCGCGCGAGCCTGCGCTTCCGTGGCCCATCATGCTGTAGGCCTGCTGCGACACACGGATGCGCGGGCGCACCTCCTCGATCAGCGCGGCGGGGACCTCGGCGAGGAAGCGGGACGGCGCGTTGTAGCTGTCGATACCGTGCAGCCGGCGCTGCTCGGCATACGTGAAGTAGAGCTGACGCATCGCTCGCGTCATGCCGACGTAGCACAGCCGGCGCTCCTCCTCGAGCCCGTCCAGATCGTTGAGGGAGCGCTGGTGCGGGAACAGGCCGTCTTCCATGCCGGCCAGGAATACCAGCGGGAACTCCAGCCCCTTGGCAGTGTGCAGCGTCATCATCTGCACGCAGTCCTCGCCCTCCGAGCCTTGACCCTCGCCGGACTCGAGCACCGCGTGCGCGAGGAAGCTCTGCAGCGGCGGGAGCTCCCCTTCAGGCTCGAACCCGCGTGCCGCGCTGACCAGTTCCAGCAGGTTCTCGACCCGGGCTTCGCTGCGGTCGGCCTTTTCCCTGCGGTGGTGCTCGAGCAGTCCGCTCGCCGCGATCACGTGATCGACCTGCTCGTGCAGGGCGAGCCCGTCGATCGCGCGCCACAGCGACTCTATCAGCGCGAGGAAGCCGCCGAGCGCGCTGCCCGCGCGTCCACCCCCGCCACTGGCCGATGCAGCGGCGTGCCAGAGCGAGCTGCCCGCGGCGCGGGCGGCTTCCCGTATAGCGTCCACCGTGCGCGATCCGATACCGCGCGTGGGCAGGTTCACGATGCGCTCGAACGAGGCATCATCGTCACGGTTCGCGATCAGTCGCAGGTAGGCGAGTGCATCCTTGATCTCCGCGCGCTCGAAGAAGCGCAAACCGCCGTAGACGCGGTAGGGCATGCGCGCACTGATCAGCGCCTCCTCGAAGGTGCGTGACTGCGCGTTGGAGCGGTACAGGATGGCCGCGTCGCGCCGCAGTCCCCCGCGCTGGGTCCACTCCAGGATCCGCGTGACCACGAAGTCTGCCTCGTCGCGCTCATTGTAGGCGGCGTAGACGCGGATCGGCTCGCCGTGCCCGCCGGAAGTCCACAGCGTCTTGCCCAGTCGCGACGAGTTGTGCGCGATCAGTGCGTTGGCGCCCTCGAGTATGGAGGCGCTCGAGCGGTAGTTCTGCTCGAGCCGGAACAGCCGGGCCTGCGGAAAGTCGACGCGGAACTTCTGCAGGTTCTCGACCCGCGCGCCGCGCCAGCGATAGATCGACTGGTCGTCGTCGCCGACCACGAACGGTGCGCCCTCGCTGCCTACGAGCAGACGTATCCATGCGTACTGGATCGAGTTCGTGTCCTGGAACTCATCGACCAGCACGTGCCGGAAGCGTTCGCGGTAGTGCCGCAGCAGCTCCGCGTTGTCGCGCCACAGCTCGTACGCACGCAGCAGCAGCTCCGCAAAATCGATCACGCCCGCGCGCTCGCAGGCCTCCTCGTACTGCTGGTAGAGCCGTATGCGCTGCGCCTCCACCGGATCCCCGCCGCCCTTGAGCTGCGGCGCACGTCGACCCTCGTCCTTGTGCTTGTTGATGTAGTACTGCACTTCGCGCGGCACCCAGCTGTTCTCGTCGAGATTGCCGGCGCGGATCAGTTTCCTGATCAGGCGCTGCTGATCCTCGGAATCGAGTATCTGAAATGCCTGATTCAATCCCGCCTGCTGCCAGTGGGTGCGCAGCAGCCGGTGCGCGAGGCCATGAAAGGTGCCGAGCCAGAGCGCTCCGCCCGGGATCCCCAGCAGCTGCGAGACGCGCCCGCGCATCTCGGCGGCGGCCTTGTTCGTGAAGGTCACGGCCAGCAGGCCGTGCGGCGAGACGCCCTCGGTCTCGATCAGCCATGCGATGCGGTGCGTGAGCACGCGGGTCTTGCCGCTGCCCGCGCCCGCCAGCACCAGCACCGGACCGACAGGCGCAGTCACCGCGGCGCGCTGCGCGTCGTTCAGCGGATTCAGGAGGGGTGAGAGGTCCATGCGGGCCCGTCATTCTACCGCAATGCGGCCCCGCGCTCCGGGGCCGGAACCTCGCCGTTCGCGCCTCACCAGCGGTTGCGCAGTTCCCGCAGCGCGAGAAAGGTAGCGCGTGGCGAGCCGTCCGAACGTGCACCGGAGATGACCTCCGGGCTCCCGAGCCGGAAGAACACGTTGATCCCATGCTCCTGGCCCAGCGTGGTCACCGGCATGTCGGCGGCCTCGAGCGTAGCGATCTGCGAGAGCAGCGCGCGCGCCGCCTGGTTCGATGGTTCGCGGTCGAGCGTGAAACTCAAGTTTCGCGCCAGGTATTCATGTCCCGGATACACGCGCGTGGACTGCGGCAACGGCTCCAGGACATCTCGAAAGCTCTGATAGAGCAGTTCCGGATCACCGCCGTGGATACAGTTGCCGACGCCGGCATTGAACAGCGTGTCGCCGCTGAACAGCGCGGGAGCCGCGCCGTCCGCCGCTTCCGCGTACAGGCACAGGTGGGCGCGCGTATGACCGGGCGTGTCGAGGCAGCGCAGCGCGACCGTACTTCCGACCCGCAGCAATTCCCCACCGTGCATGCCACGCGTGACGCCACCGATGCGAGCTGCCGCTGCGGCATGCGCGAGCACGGCAGCGCCGGTGGCCGCAGCGAGCGCGTCGTTGCCGCCGGTGTGATCGGCGTGTTCGTGGGTATTGAAGATCTGGCGGATCTGCCAGCCGCGCTGCTGCGCACGCGCCAGGCAGGCCTGCCAGTTCAGCGGATCGACGGCGAGCGCCTCACCGCTCTGGGCGCAGGCGATCAGATAATGGAAGTTGCGCGCGGCATTGGCCGCCCAGATGCGCTCGATCAGCATGCGGCTCGCCCCTACAGCTGCGTCGTTGGCAGGTAGTGATCGACCAGCAGGGCGAGGAACAGCCACATCAGGTAACTGATCGAGAAGCGGAACACGCGCATCGGCAGCTCGTCGCGACGGGATACCTTCATCACGATCGTGTACCAAAGGAAGCGCGCATTGAGTCCGATGGCGGCCGCGAGGTAGATCAGTCCGCTCATTCCGGTCATGAATGGCAGCAACGTCGCGATACACAGGATCACGGTGTAGAGCAGCACCTGCAGGCGCGTGAATTCGACGCCGTGCGTGACCGGCAGCATCGGAATGTCCGCCTTCGCGTACTCGCGCCGCCGCGCGATGGCGAGCGCCCAGAAGTGCGGCGGCGTCCACGCGAAGATGATCAGGAACAGCAGCAATGCTTGGGGCTCGACGTGATTGGTCACGGCCACCCAGCCGAGTACGGGGGGCGCAGCGCCGGCGGCGCCGCCGATCACGATGTTCTGCGGCGTCGCGCGCTTGAGCCACACCGTATAGAGCACCGCGTAGCCGATCAGGGACAGGAAAGTCAGCACCGCGGTGAGTGCGTTCACGAAGTCGAGCAGCACGGTCATGGAAGCCACGCCGAGCGCGATCGCGAACCACAGCGCCTGGCGCGAGCGCAGGTGGCCTGCCGGCAGCGGACGCGTGCGGGTGCGCGCCATGCGCGCATCGATGCGCTGGTCGACCACGTGGTTGATCGCCGCCGCGGAGCCGGCGGCCAGCGCGATGCCGAGATTGCCGAACAGCAGCGCGTCGAGCGGCGGGAGTCCGGGGGCCGCCAGCAGGGTACCGACGATCGCCGTCAGCACGATCAGCGCGACCACGCGTGGCTTGGTCAGCTCGAGATAGTCGCGCCATCCTGCCGCGAAGCTCGACTCCGGGACCTGCACCTCGGCGGCGACGGGCAGGGGCAGCAAGCTGTGCTCCGAATTCAAAGTCGGTTTTCCTGCTCGGGTTCAGGCCAGGCGCAGCGCGCGATTCAGGGTCAAGGTCGCCAACAATAGCAGGGCCGCGCCCGCATTGTGGGCCGTCGCGAGCCAGAGCGGAAAGCCGCGCAGCACCATCGCGACACCGATCGTGAGCTGGGTCGCCAGCATCACCAGCACCAGTACGGCCGCCCGCCGCGCGGCCAGCGCGCGGCGCAGGCGCAGCGTCGCCAGCGCAGCCGCCAGCACCAGCGCACTGGTCAGCAGCGCTCCGATCCGATGGCTGAGCTGGATCGCGACCCGGGCCGGGCTCGCCAGTACACCGCCGTCGAAGTTGACATTGGCCCCGCGCCAGAGCACGAACCCGGCCTGGAAGTCCGCCTGCGGCCACCAGTGACCCTGACAGGTCGGCAGGTCCGGGCAGGCGAGCGCCGCATAATTGCTGCTGGTCCAGCCGCCCAGCGTGATCTGCGCGGCGAGTGCCAGCAGCCCGATGAAGGCCAGCGCGCGCGCGCTACGCGCGTCCCCACCGACCCCGCGCAGCGTCCCGTGCACGTCCCAGGCCCCGCCGCGCCGCCGCCACAGCGACATCACCAGCCACCACAGCACGGACAGTGTGGTGAGGCCGAACAGCAGGTGCAGGGTCACGATCAGCGGCGTGAGCTGCCAGGTCACCGTCAGCATGCCAAGGGTGCCCTGCAGCACGACGATTGCGAGCAGCGCAGCGACCAGCGTGACCGGCACGATGCGTTCGCGCTGCCAGACCACGGCCATTGCCGTCAGACACACGATCAGCAGGCCGACCGTGCCGGCGGCGTAGCGGTGCACCATTTCGCGCCAGGCCTTGCCGAGCTCCAGCGGTCGCGCAGCGTGCACCGTCGCCCCGGCATCGGCCGCGGCCCCGGCCGGGGTGAAATGTCCGTAGCAGCCCGGCCAGTCCGGGCAGCCCAGCCCCGCGTCGCTGAGGCGCACGTAGGCGCCGAGCACGACCACCAGCAGGCACAGCGCGCAGGCCACCATGGCGAAGCTCCGGAGCAGATCGGCGTGACGCATGCGACGGGTGCTAACCGATATGGGACAGATCGAGCAGCTTCTTCAGATCCTCACGCAGGCCCTTCGGATCCGTGAGCGCATCGTAGCGCATCATCAGATTGCCGCGTGGATCGACGATGAACAGCGTGTGCGCGCGCGCATCCACCGGAATCTGCGCGAGCCACGCCGCAGCGGCGCCGCCACCGCCGTCCAGGGCCAGCAGGTCGGGATGCTCCCGCGCGAGGAATGCGCGGTCACAGCACTGCCCGGTCGCAAGGAACACCTGCTGCAGCCGCGGGATCAGGTTTCCCATGGCCAGATAGCTCTGGCGCATGAAATACAGGGTTTGATGGCAGGCCGCGTCACACTCGCCGCTGGCGACATAAAGCAGCGACCAGCGTCCGACCAGCACGCCATCGCCGGCGCTGCCGCCGTCGGGGCGCTGCAGGGCCACGCGCGCCAGCGGGCGCGCGGGTTCGATCAACGTCCCGTGATTGGTACGGCCCGGCGGGCGCCAATGCGAGCCGTAGTACATCAGGAACGCCAGCACCAGTGGCGCGAAGAACAGCGCGACGAGCAGCGCCAGCTGGCCGCGCGTGCGCGACGACTTTCCTGGGCCGGCGGTCATGGCAGCGCCGGGCGCCGGTTCAGGAGGCCGTAGAGCAGCAGCGCAAGCGCCGAGAAGCTCCACCATTGGATCGCATAGGACACGTGGCGCGCCGGTCCCAATCCCTCGGGTTGCCAGTCGCGGGCGAATCCCAGCGGTTCGTCCGCGTTGAGCAGCAGCAGTCGCGACTCGAGCCGGGCCCCGAGCGCTGTGGACAGCTCGTCCATCACCGGGAAGCTCGTGAGTTTCGGCCATTGGGGGCCGGGTGGCGGCGGTGCGTGCCCGAGCGCGATGCCGGCGACCGGCAGCAGGTCCACGCGACCCGTCACCGACAGGCTGGCCTTGAGGTCGAGGCCCACATAGGGGAGCTCCGCACGGCTGCGCGTGAGCGGCAGCCAGCCGCGGTTGACGAGCAGCGTGCGCCCGTCGTCGAGCAGCAGCGGCGTGAGCACCTCGTATCCGGCCCGCCCGCGGTACGAAATATTGTCGAGCAGGAACTGGTGCTCACCATCGTAATGACCGTGCACGCGAATCTGGGCATAGCGCGCCAGCTCGCCGGTCGCGTGCGCTCCGAGTTCGCCGACCGTGGCGCTGGAGACATTGAAGGCCGCCCTGAGCGCGCGCTTCTCGGCGGCCCGATGCCACTGCCAGCGCCCGAGTTCGATGAAGCTCACCATGGCGGCCAGCGTGAGCAGCGTCATGCCCCATGAGGCGGACCAGCGGACCTGGCCGAATTTCAGTGCCAGCGGCATGGCGAGCTCCCGGTGAGGGCTGCTGGACGGTGCGGGTATTTCGCGGCGCGGCGCGCCGCCCGGAGTTCCCTATAATGACCCGCGGTCACATGTCCTCTCAAGCTGCTGCAAGGGGCGAAGCGTGGAGCTGATACGATTCCTGGTCCTGTGCCTGCTCGCCGCGATCGTGGCGAGCCTCGGGACCGCGCTCTATCAGCTCAGTCGCGGCAAGGGCGATTCGCGCCGCATGCTGCGAGCGCTGACTTTGCGCATCGCGCTCTCGCTGGCGCTGTTCGCGCTGCTGATGCTCGCCTGGTGGGCCGGACTGATCACACCCCGCGGCCTCCAGCAGTAGCGGCGCCGGGCGCCGGCCGACCGCTCAGAGCCAGTAGACGAAAACGAACAGGATCAGCCAGACCACGTCGACGAAGTGCCAGTACCAGGCCACCGCCTCGAACGCGAAGTGGCGGGTTGGCGTGAAGTGGCCGCGCAGCGTACGCAGCCAGATGATCGTGAGCATGATCGCGCCGATCGTCACGTGCAGGCCGTGGAAGCCGGTCAGCATGAAGAAGGTCGTGCCGTAGATTCCGGTCGTCAGCCGCAGTCCGAGCTCGCGATAGGCCTCGCCGTATTCATGGGCCTGCAGGCCCACGAAAGTGAAGCCGAGCAGGAACGTGCAGGCGAGCCAGAAGCTCAAGGCCTTGCGATGGCTCTCCCGCAGGGCGTGGTGTGCCAGCGTGACGGTCAGTCCGCTGGTCAGCAGCACCAGCGTATTGATCGCGGGGAGCGAGAACGCCGGAACGGTCTCGAACGTGCCATCGGCGCGCGGGCCCAGATGCGCCGGACCGTTGGTCGGCCAGGTCGGGTCGAAATGCGGCCACAGCAGCACGCGGTTCAGGACCTTGACGCCACCGCCGCCGATCCACGGCACCGAGAAGCTCCGGGCGTAGAACAATGCGCCGAAGAACGCCGCGAAGAACATGACCTCCGAGAAGATGAACCAGATCATTCCCATCCGGAACGATTTGTCGACCTGCAGGTTGTAGATGCCATGCTCGTTCTCGCCGATCACGGTGCTGAACCAGCCGACGAACATGCATGCCAGCAGCACCGCGCCCGGCAGCAGCGCATAGCTGCCCGCCCAGCCGTTCAGCAGGCTCACCGCGCCAACCATCAGGCAGAACAGTGCCACTGAGCCGAGGATCGGCCACGGGCTGCCGTGTGGAATGTAGTATTTCCCTGAATCGGAGCTGAGCTGCGACATCGCTATCTATCCTTTGCTTGAATCTATCTGGCGGCCGCTCCCCGGCCGACGGACGCGACCGGGCCAGGAACATCATAGAAGGTGTAGGCCAGAGTGAGGCGGTCGATATAGCCGGGCAGCGACGGATCGACGAAGAAGCGCACCGGCATCATGCGCTGCTCGTCGCGGGCGAAGGACTGCGGAGAGAAGCAGAAGCACTCGGTCTTGTGGAACCAGGTGGCAGCCTTCGACGGAACGATATCCGGCACCGCCTGAGCCGTGGTGGCGTGCCCGGTCAGGTTGTGGGCGAAGAACTTCGCCTCATAGAGCTTGCCCGGATGGACCTGCAGCGATTTCAGGACCGGATGGAACTCCCAGTTGCCAACCGTCGGCAGGTCGGCGATGAAATCGACGGTGACCAAGCGCCCCGTATCCACGGCTTCGGTGCCGGCTGCCACGGCGCGGCTCAAGCTCTTCTGGTTCCCGAGCCCCGTGATCGTGCACAACACGTCATACAACGGTACCAGCGCGAAGCCGAACGCAAAGCTGCCGGCGACGAAGGCCAGCAGTCCCAGCACGAGTCGCCGGTGACGGCGCGGTTCAGGCATGCCGCCCATGCAGCACCGCGTAAGCGATGAAGCCCGCATAGACCGCGATCGCGACCAGCGTCAGCGCGATTGCCGAGCGCCGCACGTGGCGGCGCTGCTGCAGCAGCAGTGGAGTGGGGCTCATCTTGTCCGTGGTGCCGTGCGTATCCAGGGTGGTGGTGCCCGATGGTTCGCGCTAGTGGGATGGCGCGCCGTGATCGATCACGGCCAGCGAGGGCGCCTCGGCCCAGCTGTGGTACGGCGCCGGTGACGGCAGTTCCCATTCCAGCCCGCGCGGGTTATCCCAGACCTTGGCGGTGGCTTTGGCCCCGCCGCGCACGCACTGCCAGATCAGGTACGGGAACAGCAGCTGCGAGAGGCCGAAGCCGAAGCCGCCGATCGAGGACACCATGTTCCAGTCGGTGAACTGCACCGCGTAGTCCGGGATCCGGCGCGGCATCCCCGCCAGTCCGAGGAAGTGCTGCGGGAAGAACAGCACGTTCACGAAGATCGCCGATAGCCAGAAATGCCACTTGGCCAGGGCGATGTTGTACATGTGGCCGGTCCACTTCGGCAGCCAGTAGTACACGCCGCCCATGATCGCGAATATGGCGCCGGGTACCAGCACGTAGTGGAAATGGGCGACTACGAAGTAGGTATCCTGATACTGGAAGTCCGCCGGCGCGATCGCCAGCATCAGTCCGGAGAAGCCGCCGATCGAGAACAGGAACAGGAACGCGAGCGCCCACAGCATCGGCGGATCGTAGGTGATCGAGCCGCGCCACATCGTCACGGTCCAGTTGAAGACCTTCACGCCGGTCGGAATCGCGATCAGCATCGTCGAGAGCATGAAGAACAGCTCGCTCGAGAGCGGCATGCCCACCGTGAACATGTGGTGCGCCCAGACGATGAACGACAGGAATGCGATCGAGGCGGTCGCATAGACCATCGCGCTGTAGCCGAACAGCGGCTTGCCGGAGAAGCTCGGGATGATCTCCGAGACGATGCCGAAGGCCGGCAGGATCAGAATATAGACTTCAGGGTGCCCGAAGAACCAGAAGATGTGCTGGAACATCACCGGATCGCCGCCACCGGCCGCGTTGAAGAAGCTGGTGCCGAAGAAGTGATCGGTCAGCAGCATCGTGAACGCCCCGGCCAGCACTGGCATCACTGCGATCAGCAGATAGGCCGTGATCAGCCAGGTCCACACGAACAGCGGCATGCGCAGCAGCGTCATGCCCGGCGCCCGCATGTTCAGGATCGTCACGATGACGTTGATCGCGCCCATGATCGAAGACGCGCCCATCAGGTGGACTGCGAAGATCGCCATCGGTAGCGCATCGCCGGTCTGAAGCGAGAGCGGCGGGTACAGCGTCCAACCGCCGGCGAGCGCGCCGCCCGGCACGAAGTAGGTGGCCAGCAGCAGCGTGAAGGCGAACGGCAGGATCCAGAAGCTGAAGTTGTTCATGCGCGGCAGCGCCATGTCCGGCGCACCGACCTGCATCGGGATCATCCAGTTGGCCAGCCCAACGAAGGCCGGCATCACCGCACCGAAGATCATCACCAGCGCGTGCATCGTGGTCATCGTGTTGAACAGCGCCGGATCGAGGAACTGCAGGCCAGGCTTGAACAGCTCGGCGCGGATCAGCATCGCGAACGAGCCGCCGACGAAGAACATGATGCAGCTGAACACCAGGTACAGCGTGCCGATGTCCTTGTGGTTGGTCGTCGTCAGCCAGCGCCAGATACCGCTCGGCGGATGATCGTGGCCGTGCCCGGCATCGTGGGAGTCGGTGGCGTGTTCAGAATAGGCCATGGCAATCCTCGGGCGAAACGATTCTCAGTTGCGGTGCGATCCCTGCAATCTCAGGGAGCGCTGTTCGATGCTACCTTGACCGAAGTCTGCTGGTCCTTGAGCCATTGCTCGAAGTCCTGCGGACTGCGCACGTCCAGCACGATCGGCATGAAGCCATGGTCGCGTCCGCACAGCTCGGCGCACTGTCCACGGTAGATGCCGACTTTGTCGGCGTCGATGTCGAACCAGGTCTCGTTCACGAAACCGGGGATCGCATCCTTCTTGATCGCGAGCGCTGGCACCCACCAGGCGTGGATGACGTCCTGCGCCGTGATCAGCAGGCGCACCTTCACACCGGCGGGTACGACCAGCGGGTGATCGACGTTGAGCAGGTAGTGCGGGACCGTGGTCGGATCGATGCCGGATCCGAGCTGGCGGGCATGATCGCTCGCGCGGTCGAGGCTGGAGAGTACTGTCACGCCGGATTCCAGGTATTCGTAGCCCCATTTCCACTGGTAACCGGTGATGCGGATCGTCAGCTTGGAGCCGTTCACGTTGTCGGTCTCGATCAGCGTGCGCGCGGCCGGAACCGCCATGCTGATCAGGATCAGCACCGGGATCAGCGTCCAGACGATCTCGAGTCGCGTGCTGTGCAGGTGCGTGGTGTCAGCCACCGCGCCAGTGGATTTCCGGAACCGCACCATCGAATAGATCATCACGCCAAAGACCACGACGGCGATGCCGACGCACCACCAGAACATCAGCATGTGCAGGCTGTAGATACGCCGCGACATCGCGCTGATGCCGGGGGTCATGTTCAGGGTCCACTCCGCATGGGCGGCAGGCGCGGCCAGCGCGAGCGAGACGAGGGCGGTGAGAGCGGCAAACGGGCGGGTTCTGTGGGTCATTACCTTGGCCTTAAACCTGTCGCCGCACCGGACAGCGGCGGGGATTCATTAACACGACCAACCGAGCGCATCAGCCGCCCGGCCAGGGCCCGTCGTTCCTGTTCCGTCAGGAATTTGCCGACTTCATAGGCGCGGCCATGCGACTCGAGCGTCAGGCGGCTGGGATGCAGGCGCGAGCCGGCAGGTCGTAGTTTAACCTGTGCCCAGTGCCGCGGGAACACCACCTGACTGTAATGTGGACCATCGCGGTGCTCGACCTCGACCTGCTGCTCACTGATCGTGATGGTCTCGAGGCAATGTCGCCGACGCAGGCTCAAGCGCAGCGCCCATCCCAACACCAGCATTTCGAGGCCCGCGAACGGGAAGATGGGCCACAGTCCATGCAGCGCGAAATACCCGGCGATCGAGAACGACACCAGACAGATGGTCGCGAAGAATGCGGCCGCAGCGCGAGGCTGCAGCGAACAGTTCGGGGCCAGCTGGATCGTCTGCACTTCGTTCAAGGCCGCTGCATCATACTCAAGCTCCGTGCTCCGTGCCCACGCTCGGGCCCGGGTCATTGCCCTGCAGCAGTGCATGGGCCGCCCCGCACAGGTGCGCGGGGTCGTCCCGATCGTCCTGCACATGGGGCAGCCAGCCGAGTTCCGGCGCCGGAATCCGTGCGATCAGCGTCGCGCGATTCTCATCCAGCGCGAGCATGGCGGGATCGATCATGCTGCCGACCCAGCCTGCCAGCTGCAGCCCGCGCTGCAGGATCGCCTGCGCGCTCAAGAGTGCATGGTTCAGGCAACCCAGGCGCATGCCCACCACCAGCACCACGGGCAGCGCCAGGGCGTGCGCGACCTCCGCCATCGTGGAATTCGCGCCGATCGGTGTCAGCCAGCCGCCGGTGCCCTCGACCAGCACCACATCGCAGTGCAAGGTAATTCGCTCGTACGCAGCAACGATCACCGCCGGGTCGATCGAGATGCCGGCGCGCCGTGCTGCAATGTGCGGGGAGATGGGATCGGGGAAGCAATACGGATTGACGTCCTGTGGCGACGGTCCGGTGCACGAGTGCGCGATGAGTGCATCGACGTCCTCGTTGCGTGCGCCGCTGGTACCGGCGGCAACCGGCTTCATGCCGGCGGCCCGCACACCCTGCAGCTTCAGCGCGCGCAGCAGCCCCATGGTCACGCGCGTCTTGCCGACGCCGGTGTCGGTACCGGCGATGAAGCAGCTGGCTCCGTGGCGCGCGCTCACGGCCGCCGCGTCTTCAGCGAACTGAGGGCCACGAGATGCTCGCTGCGGTCCACGCCGGGCGCGCGCCGTGCTGTATGCGCGTCCGCAGACGGCGCAAATGCCGCGCCGTACAGGACCTCGTAGCTGGCCGGCAGGCCCTGCGCAGTGCGGGACTGCTCGTAGGCGCCGATCATCGCCTGCAGCCGGCGCGGACTGGTCAGACCGCGCGAGCGTGCGTGCGCTGCGTTATGCGCGCCGAGTTGCCGCAGTGAGCGCATCAGGGCGTGCGCATCCGCGTAATGCAACACGTGCGTGTCGGTGTCGAGCACGGGCGGATCGAACCCGGCCTGCATCGCCGCTTCGGCGAGGCGCTGCATCGCAGGGAAATCGCTGACATGCACGCCGCTGTCCGCGGCGCTCCATGCCGCACGCAACTCCGCCAGAGTCCCTGGCCCGAAGCTCGAGAACAGCAGCAGGCCACCCGGTATCAGCACGCGCGCGATCTCACCCAGCACCGCTTCCGGCCGGTCACACCACTGCAGCATCAGATTGCTGAATGCGAGCGCGATACTGCGATCGGCCAGCGGCAGCGCATACGCATCCGCGCACACTGTTTCTATGCGCGGCGCCGTCCACGGCCAGGGTCGCCGCGCAATTGCGCGCACCATGCCGGGTGCAATGTCGAGGGCGAGCACCCGCGCGCGCGGGTAGCGGCGCCGCAGGGCGCGCGCGCCAGCGCCGGTGGCGGCACCCAGATCGAGAATCCAGGCCGGCTCCAGCGCAAAGTATTCCAGGCGCGATAACAGCTCTGCGCGTACCAGCTGCTGCAGCGTCGCAGCAGCATCGTAACTGCCTGCCGCGCGATCGAACGAGCGCGCGAGCGCACGGCGATCGAGTTCGAAGGCACCGGTCATTTGCGGGTCGGTCATGAGGGCTCGAGCATCGCCGCGGCCACTTCGTCGCAATGTGACAGGAACGGCGCATGGCCCGCGCGCCGCAGCAGGCGCAGCGCCGCGCGCGGCAGCAGCCGGGAGAGCGCCTCGGCCGCACCGGGCGGCGTGACCCGGTCGTACTCGCCCGCTATCACGAGCGTGGTCATCGGCAGCTCTCGGGCCGCAGCGCGCAGGTCATTCTGCTGCAGCTGCTGCAGCCCGAGCGCGAGCGCAGCGGGCTGCGCGCGGCCGTGCTCGCGCAGGCTTCGCATGAGGCTCTGCAGCACCATGCCGGACCCCGCGCTGCCGCGCACCTGCAGTTCCAGGAAGGACGCAACCGTGGCGTCCGGGTCGCGGGCCAGTTGCGTCGCAAAATCTTCGACCGTCTGCGCAGCCAGGCCGTGCGGCCAGTCAGTGCCGCTCACGAAGCGTGGCGTGCTCGCAATCAGCACCAGCCGCCGCACATCGAGCGCCGGATCAGCTGCGAGCTGCATACACAGCTGTCCGCCGAGTGACCAGCCTGCCAGCGTGCTACCGCGCGGCAGTTGCGCCGCGAGCAGCGTGAGCAGCTGCGTACGCGACAGCGATTCCGGCCATGGGCTGCGTCCGTGCCCCGGAAGGTCGAACGCGGTGACTGTAAAATGCGCGGCGAGCGCATCGCGCAGCGGATCGAAGACGCGCAGGTTCATGCCCCAGCCATGCAGCAGCACCAGCGGCGGCCCGGTGCCGCTGGTCTCCGAGTACAGCGCGCTCATGCGGCGCTGCGCTGCGCGTGCAGCGCCGCCAGCGCTGCCACGAGCGCGTCGATGTCCTGATCGCTGTGTGCGCTGCTCAGCGTGATGCGCAGGCGCGCCGTCCCGCGCGGCACCGTGGGAGGGCGGATCGCACTGACCACGAAGCCGCGCTCCTCGAGCTGTGCCGCGGTACGCAGCGCCTGGGCCGAATCCCCCTGCAGCAGCGGCTGGATCGGCGTTGCCGAAGGCAGCAGCGGCAGCCCATGCGCAGCCGCCGCGGTGCGAAAGCGCTGGATCAGCGCGCGCAGCCGCTCGCGTCGCCAGGGCTCGGTGCGCACCAGGTGCAGCGCCGCGCGGGTGGCCGCCGCGACTGCGGCCGGTACCGCAGTCGTATAAATGTAGGTGCGGGCGCGCTGCAGCAGATATTCGATCAGCACCGCATCGCCGGCGACGAACGCTCCGAAGGTGCCGAAGGCCTTGCCGAGTGTGCCGACCAGCAGCGGTACCTGCTGTGCATCGAGGCCCGCCTCCTCCAGGCTGCCCCTGCCATGGGTGCCGAGTACACCGAGTCCATGCGCATCGTCGACGATCAGCCAGGCTCCATGCTGTTGCGCGAGCGCCGCGAGCTGCGGCAGCGGTGCGACGTCGCCGTCCATGCTGAATACGCCGTCGGTCACGATGAGTCTCGCACCGCCGTGCAGCGCGCGCCCGACTGCGGCCGAGTCGGCGTGCGCGTAGCGCTTGAGCCGCGCACCTGCGAGCTGCACCCCATCGACCAGCGAGGCGTGATTGAGCCGGTCTGCCAGCACCGTGTCGTGGCGTCCGGCCAAAGCCGCGATCACGCCGAGATTGGCCATGTAGCCGGTAGAGAACAGCAAGGCCCGCTCGCGCCCGGTGAAATCCGCCAGCTCCTCCTCGAGCGCGTGATGCTCGCGGCTGTGGCCGGTGATCAGATGGGCCGCCCCGGCGCCGAACCCGAAGCGCCCCATGGCCGCCTGCGCCGCTGCAATCAGCGCCGGATGCGTGCGCAGTCCGAGGTAGTCGTTGCCCGAGAAATTGAGCAGTTCGCGGCCCTCGATGCACAGCCGGGTCGGCTCCGCGGGCTTAGGGCCTGAGTCGATGGTGCGCCGTCGCCGACGCTGCTGCGCGGCTTCGAGCGCGGCGAGTTCCCGCGCTAGCTCAGCGCGCTCAAGCCGCACCGGCCGCCTGCGCCGCGGCTGCCTCGCTGTGCACGCCGAGGCGCGCGAGCAGCGCGCGGTCGTGCTCGACTTCCGGGTTGCCGGTCGTGAGCAGCTGCTCGCCATAGAAGATGGAGTTCGCGCCGCACAGGAACGCCAGCGCCTGCAGCTCGTCGCTCATGGCGCTGCGTCCAGCCGAGAGCCTCACCATCGCGCGCGGCATCATGATGCGCGCGACGGCAATCGTGCGGATGAACTCCAGCGGATGGATGTCCTCGCCGTGCGCCAGCGGGGTGCCCGGTACGCGCACCAGCTGATTGATCGGCACGCTCTCAGGATGCTGCGGCAGCGTCGCGAGCGTCACGAGCAGCTGCGCGCGGTCACGCACGGACTCTCCCATGCCGACGATGCCACCGCAGCACACGTTCAGGCCCGCGCCGCGCACCGCCGCGAGCGTGTCCAGGCGGTCCTGGTAGCTGCGCGTCGAGATGATCTCGCCGTAATACTGCTCGGAGGTGTCGAGGTTGTGGTTGTAGTAATCCAGTCCGGCGGCCTTGAGCTCCTGCGCCTGCGTCTCATCGAGCATGCCAAGGGTCGCGCAGGTCTCCAGCCCGAGCGCGCGCACCGCCTCTACCATCGCGCAGATGGCTTCGAGCTCGCGCCGCTTCGGCGAGCGGTAGGCCGCACCCATGCAGAAGCGCGTCGCGCCCGCTGCGCGCGCTGCGCGTGCCCGCTCGAGCACCTGCTCGAGCGGCAGCAGCGCTTCGGCGGCGAGGCCGGTGTCGTAGCGCACGCTCTGGGGGCAGTACGCGCAGTCTTCGGGACAGGCGCCGGTCTTGATCGACAGCAGCGTGCTCAGCTGTACCGCATTCGGGTCGTGCCAGGCGCGATGGATGCACTGCGCGCGGTAGACCAGGTCGGCGAAGGGAAGGGCGAACAGGGCTTCGGCTTGGCTTAGCGTCCAGTCGTGGCGCGGCTGTACGTCCGTATTCATGGGGGCATCCGTACCGGAATGTCGACGTTCATCTTCAACGCGGCACACCCGGGTGTCAACGCAGGAACGCTTTCGCGGTCGACAATTGGTCAATTTCTGATCTACCGTCCCCGGCCGACGCCGCGCCCGGCGGCGCATGCCACCCGCCGCCTCGGGGGTCCGCTCAGGGTCGGCTGTAATACTGCAGCAGGATGCCGGTGAAGATCGCGAGGCCGAAATAGTAGTTGTTCTGGAACGCCTGCAGGCAGGCGGCGCGGTCCCGGCCGCGGATCAGCCATTGCTGCCAGGCGAAACACAGGGCGCCGCCGATGAGGCCCCAGCGGTAACCGTCCCCGAAGTGCAGGCTGCGTCCGACCAGCACCAGTGCCCAAAGCACCATCAGCTGCATTGCGCCGACCATCAGGCGGTCCAGGTCGCCGAACAGGATCGCGCTCGAACGCACGCCGATGCGCAGGTCATCGTCGCGGTCGACCATCGCGTACATCGTGTCGTAGACGCCGGCCCAGAGCACCGCGATCACGAACAGCAGCCAGCCGACCCGCGGCACCAGCCCGAGGGTCGCGGCAAAGGCCATCGGCACCGCCCAGCCGAAGCTCAGCCCTAAGTAGAACTGCGGCAACGGAAAGAAGCGCTTGAACCACGGGTAGGACACCGTCAGCGCGGCGCCAACGAACGCGAGCTTGATCGACAGCAGATTCAGCTGCAGCGCGAGCACGAGCGCGAGTGCGATCAGCAGGCCGAACAGCGCCAGCGCCTCATACGGGGACACCAGCCGTGCCGCGAGCGGGCGCATGCGCGTGCGCTTGACGTGCGGATCGATGTTGCGGTCGGCCAGGTCATTGACGATACAGCCCGCACTGCGCATCAGGATCGTGCCGGCGACGAAGATTGCGAACAGTCGCCGCTGCGGATGCCCCTGCGCGGCAATCCAAAGCGCCCAGAGCGTCGGCCACAGCAGCAGCCAGGTGCCGATCGGACGGTCCAGGCGCATCAGCAGGCTGAAATCGGCGAGCCGGCGCACCAGGCGCGAAGGCCGGCGCATTACGGTGGCCGTGAACTCAGCCGACGCGTCCATACTGCTCCCGCTCGCCGATCCAGCGCGCGCGCAGCGCGGCGACACGCTGCGGACTGGACTCGAGCAGCGTCGTGGCGATGCCTCGCACTTCCTCGAGCAGATCCGCGTCGCGCACCAGGTCGGCGATGCGCAGCTGCGCGAGCCCGGTCTGGGCGCGGCCCAGCAGCTCACCGGCGCCGCGCAGTTCCAGGTCGCGGCGCGCGATCACGAACCCGTCATTGCTGTCCCGGATCGCCGCCAGCCGCGCCCGTGCGAGCGGGGAGAGCGGCGAGCGATACAGCAGCACGCAGCTGCTCTCATGGGCTCCGCGGCCGACCCGGCCGCGCAGCTGATGCAGCTGCGCCAGGCCCATGCGTTCGGCGTTCTCGATGACCATCAGGCTCGCGTTCGGCACATCGACCCCGACCTCGATCACCGTGGTGGCGACCAGCAGGTCGATCGCGCCGGCCGTGAACTCCTGCATCACACGTTCCTTGCGGGCGGGCGGCATGCGCCCGTGCAGCAGCTCGACGCGCCGCGCGGGCAGCGCTTCGGCGAGCACCAGCGCCGTCTCCTCGGCGGCCTGGCATTCGAGTTCCTCGGACTCCTCGATCAGCGGACAGACCCAGTACACCTGGCGGCCGTCGCGGCAGGCCGCGTCGATGCGCGCGACGATCGGCGCGCGCTTCTCCTGCGGCACGACGACGGTGCGAACGGGCGTCCGGCCCGGCGGCAATTCATCGACGATCGAGACATCGAGGTCGGCATACAGGGTCATGGCGAGTGTGCGCGGGATCGGTGTCGCACTCATGATCAGCTGGTGCGGTGCGCGCATCTCGCCCGCCCCCTTTGCCGCCAGCAACAGCCGCTGCTGCACGCCGAATCGATGCTGTTCATCGATGATCGCGAGCGCCAGTGCGGCGAAGCGCACTTCCTGCTGGAACAGGGCATGCGTGCCGACGCACAGCCGGGTGTGTCCACTCGCGACGCCCAGCAGTGCGGTGCGGCGCGCGCGCGCGCGCTGCGAGCCGGTCAACAGGCTGACCACGATCCCGAGCGGCTCGAACCAGCGGGTGAGCGCGCGGGCATGCTGTTCGGCGAGCAGCTCCGTCGGGGCCATGAATGCGACCTGCGCCCCGCTGCCGATCGCACGCGCGGCCGCGGCCGCCGCTATCACGGTCTTGCCACAGCCCACATCCCCCTGAATCAGTCGCGCCATAGGCGTGCGCTGTGTGAGGTCATCGTCGACCTGGTCCAGCACGCGTCGCTGCGCGACGGTGAGGTGGAACGGCAGCGCCGCCAGCAGCCGCGCCTCGAGTCCGGCCGGGTCCGGCAATGGCATTGCGCTTTCACTGCGAGCGCGGCGGCGCAGCTCGAGCAGCGACAGCTGATAGGCGAGCAGTTCCTCGAAAGCAAGCCGGCGCTGGGCGGGATGTCGGCCGCCGGCGAGTAGCTCGGGAGCGGTGCCGGCCGGCGGGCGGTGCAGGAATTCGAGCGCAGCTCGAAGGTCGGGCAGGCCAAGGCGCCGCAGCAGACTGGCGGGCAGCAGTTCGGGGAGCTCCTCGCCTGCGAGCCCCTCGAGTGCGCGCTCGATCAGCGCTCGCAACCGACCCTGGGTCCACGATTCGCTGGCCGGATAGATCGGCGTCAGGGTTTGCGGCAGCGGCTCGCCGTAGCGCGTGATGCGACGGTATTCCGGGTGCACGAATTCCGTGCCCAGCGGCCCGCGGCGCACCTCCCCATGAGCACGCAACAGCGTGCCGCGAGCCAGTCCTTCGCGCTGAGCGTTGCTGAAATAAAAGAAGCGCAGCGTCAGGGAACCCGAGCCGTCGGCCAACCGGACCAGCAGCTGGCGCCGCCGCCGGAACACGACTTCGGCCAGCAGCACTTCGCCTTCCACGACCGCGCGCTGACCCTCCTGCAGCGCACCGATGGGCTGTATCCGCGTGCGATCCTCGTAGCGCAGCGGCAGCACGAACAGCACATCCTCCGGCCGTACCGGGGTGCGGCGCAGCCTCCGGGCCGGTTCGCGCGTCCGCGGCGGTGACACCACCGGCCGTGTCAGCCGAGGCTGAGTACGCACTCCATCTCGATGCGGGCGCCGCGCGGCAGCGCCGCGACACCGACCGTGGCGCGCGCCGGGTAGGGCTCGCTGAAATAGGACGCCATCAGCTGGTTGACGACCGCGAAGTGCGCCAGGTCGGTGAGGAATATGGTGACCTTGACCACCTGCGCGAGCGTGCCGCCGGCCGCCTGCACGATCGCCTGCAGGTTCTCGATCACGCGGCGGGTCTCGGCCTCGATGTCCCCGCTTACCAGTGTGCCGCTGGCAGGATCAAGCGGTATCTGCCCGGAGACGTACACGGTATCCCCGACACGGACGGCCTGGGAATAGGGACCGATCGCCTTGGGCGCGGCATCGGTGCGAATGATCTGTCGGGGCGCCGTGTTCATGGTTCGAAGCTTAAGGCTCCTGCGCCGGGTTGTCGCGCTCGCTGCCAAAGCTGCCGCGCCCGCGCCGGTGCGGCGTGCCGGCGATCACGCGCGAAACGTGCAGCACGTCGGGCATGCGGCGCACGACCCGCATCACCCGTGCCAGATGATTCCGGTCGCTGACCTCGATCACGAACACGATCACCGAAGTCTCGGCGTCCCCCTGCTCGATCGTGACATGGCTGATGTTGCTCTCGGCACCGGCGATCGCGGTAGACACTGCCGCGAGCACTCCCATACGGTTGACGGTCTCGGTGCGGATCTCCGCCAGGAACGTGCGACCCGGCTTCTGCTGCCAGCTGACCGGAAGCCATTTCTCCGGATGCTTGCGGTAGTCCTCGACGTTCGCGCAGGTCTCGCGGTGGATCACGATGCCGCGCCCCGTCGTCAGGAAGGCGAGGATCGGATCGTTCGGCAGCGGATAGCAGCAGTGCGCGTAACTGACCAGCAGCCCCTCGGTACCCGCGACCGCCAGCGGCGAGGGCGTGGCACCGGCGGCTTCCACGTGCGCGGCTGGCAGCAGCCGGCGCGCGACCAGCGGCGCCAGGCGCTCTCCCAGGCCCACCTTCTCGTAGAGCGCATCGGCGTCGGGCAACGCGAACTCGGTGAGTGCCGCGCCAAGCGCCGCAGGCTCGATCGCATCGAGCTTGACGCCGAATTCCCCGAGCGCCTGCGCGAGCAGGCGCCGGCCGAGCTCGACTGCCTCACCGCGGCGCAGTCCCTTGAGATACTGGCGGATCGAGGCGCGCGCCTTGGCGGTGACCACGAAGTTCACCCACGATGGATTGGGGCTCGCGCCTTTGGCGGTGATGATCTGCACGGTCTGGCCATTGCGCAGCACGGTGCGCAGCGGCGTCAGGCGCCGGTCGATCTTCGCCGCGACGCAGCGGTTGCCGATGTCGGTATGCACGGCGTACGCGAAATCGACCACGGTCGCGCCCCGCGGCAGTCGCAGGATCTCCCCGCGCGGTGTGAACACATACACCTTGTCGGGAAACAGGTCGACCTTGACGCTTTCGATGAACTCCTCGGAGTTCCCACCTTCCTCCATGGCCATCAGGCTGGAGAGCCACTTGCGCGCGCGCTCCTGCTGCGCCGAGCCCTCGAGCTCCCCCTGCTTGTAGCGCCAGTGCGCGGCGATCCCCGAAGTCGCGACACTGTCCATGTCGGCGGTGCGGATCTGCACCTCGATCGGCACGCCGTTGGGTCCGAACAGCGTCGTGTGCAGCGACTGGTAGCCGTTCACGCGCGGGATGGCGACGTAATCCTTGAAGCGGCCCGGCATCGGCTTGTAGACGCTGTGCACGATGCCGAGGCTGCGATAGATCGTGTCCACCGAGTCGACGATGATTCGCAGCCCGTAGACGTCGACGATCTCGGACAGCGCCATGCGCTTGCGCAGCATCTTCAGGTAGATGCTGTACAGGTGCTTCTCGCGCGACTCGACCTGCGCGCTGATGCCCGCGTTGCGCAGCGCCAGCTCGAACTGCGCTCGGATCTTGCTCAGGAATTCCTTCTGGTTGCCCCGTGCCTTCTTGAGCGCGTGCTCGAGCACGCGGTGGCGCTGCGGGTAGAGCGTGCGGAATCCGAGATCCTCGAGCTCGAGCTTCATCGTGTAGAGCCCGAGGCGCTCGGCCACCGGCGCATAGATGTCGAGCGTCTCGCGCGCGATCTGGCGGCGTTTGGCCGGCGCGAGCGCCTCGATGGTGCGCAGGTTGTGCATCCGGTCCGCGAGCTTGACCAGTATCACCCGCAGGTCGCGCACCATCGCCAGCAGCATCTTGCGGAAGTTCTCGGCCTGCGCTTCCTCCCGGTTCTTGAAACGGATCTGGTCGAGTTTGGTCACGCCGTCGACGATCTCGGCGACGTCGCTGCCGAAGCGCTCGGCGATGTCGGCTTTCGCGATCGGCGTGTCCTCGATCACGTCGTGCAGGATTGCCCCGACGATGGTGTCGGCGTCCAGATGCAGATCGGCAAGGATCTCGGCCGCAGCGACCGGATGCGTGATGTACGGTTCGCCCGAGACGCGGGTCTGGCCCTGATGCGCGGCGGCGCCGAATTCCGCGGCTGCGCGGATGCGCTCGACTTGTTCGGAGGGGAGGTAGGTTGCTACCTTGGCGAGCAGGTCCCTGACGCCCGGAGTACCGCGTTTCGTACCGGGCAGGAACCCCAAGAGCGAAGACGCATAGTCCACGGCCGCCTCTAAAGTGGATTCCTCAGGTACGGCACCCGCCCGCCGTCACGGCCTAGAGTTCGCGATCGATCAGCCCGAACTGCGGGGCGCGGAACGTGGCCTCATTGTCAGCATCCGGGACGATGGCCTCGGGGCGCGGCTCCGGTTCGCGCAGCATCTCGGGCGTGATGTTGCCGGCTGCGATCTCGCGCAGCGCCACGACCGTCACCTTGTCGTTCTCGAGCGGCACGGTGGCCTCGGCGCCGTTGGCCAGTCGCCGCGCGCGCTGGCTCGCCAGCAGCACCAGCTGGAACAGGTTATCGACATTCTGCAGGCAGTCTTCGACGGTGACTCGGGCCATGGCAATGAATTTCCTGAAAATACCGGGGGTTGCCCGCAGTGTACTGCATCGGCCAGCGCGAGTCGATCAGCCCAGCAGCCCCTCGAGCAGAGGGCTGAGTTCAGTCCGACCGGCGCGCAACCGCGCGCCCTGCCCGTCCAGGATCTCTCCCAGTTCCTGCGCTGCGCGCTCGAACTGGTCATTGACGACGACATAGTCGAATTCGGCGTAGTGGGACATGTCGTACCGGGCGTCGGCGAGCCGCCGGGCGATGATCTGCGCACTGTCCGTGCGCCGTTCGCGCAGCCGCTGCTCGAGCGCAGCAGGCGAAGGCGGCAGGATGAAGATGCTGACGCAGTCCGGGCGAGCGCGGCGCACCTGGCGGGCCCCCTGCCAGTCGATCTCGAGCAGCACGTCGTGACCCGCATCGAGCCGCTCGCGCAGCTGCTGCGCCCCGGTGCCGTACCAGTTGTCGAATACCTGGGCGTGCTCGAGGAACGCGTCCTGCCGGACCATTTCTGCGAACTGCTCCGGCGCCACGAAGTAATAGTCGCGCCCGTTGACCTCCTGCGGCCGGGGCGGTCGTGTCGTGTGCGAGACCGAGACCTGAAGGTTCGGGCGCGTCGCGAGCAGGGTCCGCACCAGGCTCGTCTTGCCAGCCCCGGAGGGCGCGGAGATGACGTACAGCTTGCCCACGATCGCTTCCCTGGCGTGCCTCTTCGATGCTCGCATCCGCCGAACTGCCGACGCGCGGAGAGTCTATCATTTTGATTTCAAATCGGTTCTGGGCCCGAGCTGGGCCCCCCCGGGCACAGTCTCGTGAGGCACGGCGGCCGGCGAGCCGGCGTCCCGGCCGGCGGTGCCTGTGTGCGCTTCAGAACAGACCCGATCCAAGCACTGAAATAGGCTTCCCATGTGTTGCACGCGCAGCACGTCGATTGCGGGTCGGCTAACTGTTTCAGGAGCGAGTCATGAGCATCAACAAGGACCAGGTCCAGGGGCGGACCCAGGAAGCCCAGGGAAAGGTCAAGGAAGTCGTGGGCAAGGCCATGGGCGACAAAGCCCTGGAGATCAAAGGCAACATCCAGAAGAACGTCGGGTCAGCTCAGGCCTCTGTCGGTGACGCTACGTCGAATATCGAGAAGGCGATCAGGAAGCCCTGAGGGTGTTTGCCGCGACGGCGGCGGTTCCCTTCTTGGCAGGAGAGATGAAATGGACATGATCGTGGTGTTGATCCTGCTGTTGTTGCTGTTCGGGGGCGGCGGCGGTTTGTACTGGGGCATGGGCGCCGGCTGGGGGTTTGGTCCCGTGGGACTGATCATTGCCGTCCTCGTGATTTCATTCCTGCTGTTTGGCTATCGCGGCAGACGGGGCGGGTAGCGACGAGACAGCGCCGGCCACGCCACGTGTAGCTGCCCAAGCGGGGCTCGCCCCGCAGCCCGGGCACGGATTGGGGCCCCGAAGGTCCTACGCGATAGCCCTGGCAACGTTGCGCAGGCGCGCCGACAGGCGCGGGGCTGCAAAATCGACGAATGCGCGCAGCTTCAAGGGGACGAGGCGGTTGGTGGCATAGACCAGGTTGACTGGCGTGACGGCGCATTCGTAGCCCGTGAGCACGATCTGCAGGCGACCCTCGCGCAGGCCCTGCTCGGCCTGGTAGCAGGTGGTCTGGGCTAGACCCAGTCCCGAGCACGCGGCCGCTATGGCCGATTCGGCGCTCGTCGTAGCCATCCGTGTTCGCACTGGAAAGCTCTGGTCGCGCCCCTGGTCCCTGAACCACCAGGTATCCAGCGGACCGAGGCTCGACCAGGCAATGCAATCATGCTTCTGGAGTTCAGTCGGATGCGACGGCGTGCCGTAGCGATCGAGGTATGCGGGGCTGGCGGTAACGAGCATGCGCACGTACCCCAGCGGCCTTGCTATCAGGCTGCTGTCCGCGAGTTCCGCAATGCGCAGCGCCACGTCCACATGGTCTTCGACGAGATCCACGAGTCGATCCACCAGCAACATGCGCAGGTTGATGTCCCGATAGGCAGCGAGAAACTCGATGGCAACAGGTTGCAGATGCAGGCGACCGAAGCCCATCGGCGCGGTGATCGTCAGCTCGCCCTTCGGTGACCGGTACTCGCCGGTCACGGCTTCATTGGCATCCTTCAGATCCTCCAGCAGCCGCTGGCAGGTGGCGAAGTAGGTTTGGCCGGCTTCGGTCAGGACGACCTGCCTGGTCGATCGGTGCAGGAGCCGCACTCCGAGCTCGGCTTCCAGGTCCGCCACTCGCCGGCTGATGGTTGGTAACGGAATGCCCACGGAGCGCGCCGCGGCGGAAAACCCACCCGCCTTGGCCACCGCCACGAACGCGGACATGGATTCAAAGCGGTCCACAAGTTCTCATAAATAGAGATAGCAGTTCTCGATACTAGCGTCTTATCTCCAAATCCGAAACGGAAGACACTTCCGTCCGTCGGTCAACCCATCCACCGCAGGAGCAGATCATGGATCGCTACATTGGAAAAGTCGCAGTTATAACCGGTGGCAACAGCGGCATCGGCCTCGCCACGGCAAAGCGCCTGAAGGATGAAGGGGCCACCGTCGTAATCGCCGGGCGCGATGCGAAGACACTGGCGAGCGCCGCGGCCGACTTCGGCTTTGTCGCTGTTCAGGCCGATGTCGGGCACGTTGCCGAGATCGATCGCATGTATCGCGAAGTGTCGGCGAGGGTCGGCAGGATCGACGTGCTGTTCGCGAACGCGGGTATCTACAAGTCGGTGGCCCTTGCCGAGACGACGGAAGCCTTCTTCGACGAAACCGTCAACATCAACCTGAAGGGATTGTTCTTCACGGTCCAGCGCGCGCTCCCGCTTCTCAACGACGGGGCCTCCGTCATTCTAAACAGTTCAACCGTGACGTCCAAGGG
>Ga0265334_10000128_pt1 | contig 48442 bp, 38 predicted proteins | sample 42023metaG_FD_192442 | JGI IMG/M metagenome (GOLD analysis project Ga0265334, IMG submission 192442) | Rhizosphere microbial communities from Carex aquatilis grown in University of Washington, Seatle, WA, United States - 4-20-23 metaG | ecosystem: Host-associated > Plants > Roots > Rhizosphere...
CAATGTATCGACCTGGACCTCGGCGATGACATCTCCCGCCTTGACGCCCGCGCCTGGCGTTACGTGCACCGCCTTGACCATGCCGGTGACCGTCGCCTGCAAAGTGAAGATGTCGCCCTGATTGCGCAGGATGATGCCAATACCCTTAGCCTTGTAGTCCAGGCGGCCGAATATGCTCCAGGCGACGACGGCGGCCGCGATGGCGGTGAAGATCGCCAAAGCCAGCCATTGCGCCGCCCCGGCCAGATAAAACACGCCGTCGGTGGGATCCACCGGCCGGTGAGCCAAGCCGGTGGGAGCCGATATAGGCAGAGTTCTTTCGTCGTTCACCTTCGTCTTTCGCATTTTTTCCCTTGCCGGATAACACCCAGCTAATGCTGTTGCGCTGTGCCGTTGACTGCCAAATGCAGTCCGTCTGAATTCAAGAGCCCGGCCAACGCCAACAACTGCACTTCGTTTTGCCCGAGCAAAGATTGCAGCTGCGACAAGGAAATGTCCGCCGACAACAGACTCTCGCGCGAACGCAGCAGATCCTGAATGCTGGTCAGCCCATCCCGATTGGTTCTGGTTTGTCCCTCGACAACCTTCTGCAATGCGTCGATTTGCCTGCGGGTTAAATTCGTCTGATCGAGCAATGCGTTGTGCTGGTACCAAGCCGCCTCGAAATTACTTTGGCTGGACAGCAATTGCGTATCCAGATCGGATTGGGCGGCGCCGGCATTCTGATGGGCTTCGCGGATTCGGGCGGTTTCAGCACCGCCGGTGAACAGTGGCATCGACAGGGCCAAGCCGATGGACCAGTCGGTTTGTCTCTGCGACGCTGTATAAGGTCCAAAGGGCAAGGTCAGGGCAGAACTGCCGCCGTAGGCATAATGGGGCAGCGCGCGCGACGCGGCTGTCCCGAGCGACAAGGTCGGCAAGGCTTGGCCGATCGCCACGTCGATCCCACGCTGCGCGATCGCCACCCGGGAGCGCGCTGCCGCCACATCTGGATTATCGCGAGCGATAGCGCTTTCGATGTCTTCGCGGCTCGGCAGATAATGGCTCAGATCAGGCGGCTGCAAGTCGGTTTTGACCGGCGTCCCGAGGACGAGATTCAGTTGTGCCTTGGCAGTTTCCGCATCTTGCCGCGCTTGAGCCAAGGCGGAACGCGTGCTTTCCAATTGCGCCGTCACCAGGTAACGGTCAGCCTCGGTCACAAGCCTGTTACGCGCCATGTTTGTGAATCCGACCTCTAATTGTTCCAGATCGGTGATCTCCGACTGAACAATGGTCGTCCGTTTGGCAGCATCCAGCATCAGCAGAAAGGATTCCGCGACCGCCCGCAAAACTGCTTGTTCAGCACTTTTCAACCGCTCCCGGCTTTGCTTGATGGTCTGTTTGGCGATCTCAACATTCGCGTTGTCCTGCCCGCCGCGAAAAAGATTGAGAGTCGAAGACACCGACGCAGTGGGCACATTGACATTGTAGGTCGTGAGCTGGTTAAGGGTTTGTCCTTTTGCCTGGTCCGTTTCGTCCAGCTTTTGGCCCAGACGCTGGGCGCTCAAATTGGCGCTGACTTGCGGATAATACGGCGCACGGGCGATCGCCAGCCCATGCTCGCTTGCCGCCAATTGCTGGCGCGCAGAGACCACGGCGGGATTGGCCGCCAATGCTTGGGCGAAGCCTTCCTCAATGGTCAAGCCCACCGTCTGGGACACCGAATACGCCGTATGCAAACGGTCCTCGATGTTTAACGCTGCGGCCTGGGAGACCATGCAAGCAGTGGCAGCGGCCGCAGCCAGACAGCGTCGCGCCGTCCTGCACAATCCGAGTCTTGTGAGCATCCCCTTCCCACCCGCGGTTTCGCAGCGATGCTGCGATATCATTAGGGGCCATAGGATACGGAATCATTTTCGTTTTGAATGCATTCCCTGCTGCCACACCCGGCCGCCCAGAAAAAAAGTCGATTTGCCACAAGAAAGAATGGTGGCAGATTTACTGGCGCCACGCGCGCCTCCACTATTTAATCATGGCGTTTTAACGATGGTGTTGGAAGGGAGCACACAGCAATGAGCAACACGGAATCGGCGAGCTGTGATCCAAATGCGGTTTGGGCCACGGTTTGCAGTCACATCGAAGGACTCGCGATTGCTTCGACGCTTGTCGGATTGAACAGGCTCGGCGTGTTCGAACGTCTGCAAGCGGGCGAATTCCTGGAGCAGGATCATATCCTGGGATCGACAGCGTCGGGCTATGGTCGCACCGCCCTCAGGCTGCTGTACCGAATGGGATTTCTATCGCTCGAAGTCCACAGCGAACGCAGAGCGCTCAGCTCTGCTGGACGAAGTCTTTGCCGCGCTCTGCCGGCCTATGAGGCCTTGGTGGTCGAAGCGGACGACGGGGTGTTCGAACGACGGCTGGCGGCGGCTGAATTGCCGCCCGATCAGCTTCAGCTGGTTTCGGACCACCGCGATGGTTTTCGCCTCGGTCGCCTGCTTCTGGACATCCGCGACCGCGCGCAAGACCTTGGCTTGCCGCCGGCCCTGCCAGAACAGCTCAATCAAGAAATTTTCACTGCGTTACGACGTGCCGGCTGGGCTAATACCGACCGTGCCGGCCGGTGGCGGTTGTCGGAAGCCGGCTCGTGGGCCGTGCGGATGGCCGGCCAATACCGTCACGTGCTGTGCTATCGCCCCCTTTTGCAGCAAATCCCCGACCTTTTGGCCGGCACCGTCAGCCTTGCCGAAGCCCGCAGCGATCGGGCGGAAACCCATCTGGACCGCATTGCCGACATCCGCTTCAGCGGCGAGGTATACCGGGCCAGTTGCGGCACCACTGTTTCACAAATGGTTGCGGCCATGCCGCTGGCAGCACTTTCCCATGTGGTCGATATCGGTGCCGGTGATGGCACGATGCTGGAAGCCCTCTATCGGGATATCGCCCCGCGTGCGCCGGGCTTGGTCGCGGTCGCTGTCGAGCCCAGCCTGGAGGCTCGAGCTTTACTGAAAGACCGTTTCGCCGCCGCGGACATTCCCCATTTGGTGCTTGATGGCGATGTGGGAGACCCGACGGGTATCGCGCGGCTTCTGGAGAGCCACGGCTTGCCCATGAGCAGTGGTTTAGCAACCATGAAATCCGTGATGCACGACCGGGCAATACGTCGCAACGAATTGGATCCACAACGCACCTCCCGATCTCAAAACTGTTTTATTGGCGCTAAAGGAAACGCGCTTCCCGCGGCGCTGGTGGAGGCTGACCTTGTGGATTGTCTTGCTGGCTGGCGTTCGGTTCTGGGTCCACTGGGCATGTTGATGGTCGAGGCGCACACAGCTCCCATGACTCTGCCCAACCGGCCGACCCGGGGGCTGGTGGTGGCCCTGGATGCCACCCAAGGCTATTCTCATCAATATCTGGTAGAAGCAGAGGTCCATCTGGACTGCTGCCGCGAAGCAGGCTTTCGCGTCGAGAGCCGGCCGATCGGCGAAGCCATGGGCTACCCGACCTTGACTTGTGCCTGGTTGCAGCCAGCTTAATTTGATGTCGAAAGGAGAACTTTCATGGACAAAGTGTGGTTCCGTAAAAAGCGGATCGGTTTCGGTCTTCGCCCTTCCGGGGTCATCGGCTGGGGAGTCACCGCCGTTGCGGTTCTCGCTCTGGTGGTGGATCGCTATCTCTACCACGCCGCGGTGATCCAATCCCGGTCACTGTTTCTGCTTGCCGCCGCCGGTGTCGTCGTTGTTTTCGTGACGCTCGTATTCACCCATAAAGAATAGGATATCCGTCGTTGAACAGGATGTCCGTCGTTTCGCCCCCAAGCATCGTTTCCTTTACCGAACCGCTTCATCTCGCTTGCGGCCAAGTGCTTTCGGATTGGAATCTGGCCTACGAGAGCTGGGGAACGCTGGATGAAGACGGCACCAATGCAATCCTGGTCTGCCACGCCCTGACCTCGGATTGTCACGTGACCTCCGCGGGCATGCCGGGCGTGGCGTCGGGCTGGTGGGAAGAGATGGTCGGACCTGGCAAAACGATCGATACCAACCGCTTCTTCGTACTGTGCATCAATGCGCTCGGCGGCAGCCATGGCTCCAGTGGACCCGCCACGCCGCAGCCCGGCGGCACTCAATCTTATGGCATGCGCTTTCCGTTCGTGACCGTCGACGACATGGTCCGGGCACAAAAGCGACTGCTCGATCGGATGGGGATCCACCGGCTCCAGTTGGTCATCGGCGGCTGCCTCGGTGGCATGCAGGCGCTGGCCTGGGGACTCCACTATCCAACCATGGTGAATGCTGTCGTCGCCCTCAGCGCAAGGCTCGCAAGCTCATCCTCAACACTGGCCTTATGGAGTGCGGTGCGGCGGGCGATCCGCCTTGATCCACAATGGCGGGATGGCGACTATTACGACGGACCGATACCGCATCAGGGATTGGGCCTTGCGACCGTCATCGGATTGCTGCATTGGATGGATGGGCAAACCTTGGAAGCGCGCTATGGCCGTCGCCGACGTGGCGACGGCCCAGGCACGCTGGATTCCGATTTCGAAATCGAACATATGTTCGATGGCGTGGTCGCGAGGGCCGGCGGTAAGATCGATCCCAACAGCATGATCTATCTCACGCGCGCGATCGATTATTTCGACCTCAGCGAGGCCATCATCGGCGCCATATCAACAGGGCAGCAATTGCCGCCGCACTTGATCGTGAACTATCACCGGGATCTCCGCTATCCACCCGAAGAAGGCGAAAAGCTCGCCGCCGCACTAAGCGCTGCCGGAGCCCGGGCAAGCACCTTGACCATGGATTGCGCCATCGCGCATGGCGGCTTCCTGATCGAGCAAGCGGCAATCACTGTTCCAGTAAGGGACTTTATGCGGTCTCTGGTCCAGTAGTGACTCTTCCAATCAGCTGCTTTTCATCAAACAAACAGCCAAGCGGGTAACGCATCGAGCGACAGCGGCGCAGTGGCATCGCGCTTGAAATCGAGAAGCAGCACCACCCGTGTCCGCTCGCCTCGATTCCATGCTTCATGTTCGGTGGTGTCGTCGAAGACGAAAGCCTTGCCGGCCTCCCAACTGCGCGTTTCTGTACCGACGCGTAGGGCGCAATCCGCCGCCGGTACAAGGCCTAAATGAGTTCTCAACACAGATCCCGTATATCCGCGATGAGGTTTTATATGGGTCCCCGGTTCCAGAGCGGAAAAGCCCGCGGTGATCATGCCCGGAATGGACTCGACACATTCGGCGGTAATCGGACAGCGTACACAGCTCTCGACGATTTTCTGACCAAAGGCATAGAGCCCGAACACCGACCAGGAGCCGGCGTAGATGTCTCGTTCAGGCCATTGCGAGAACCATTGCGGTGCCAACTGCTCCAACTCGCTGCGAATGTCACGCCAGCGCGCTTCCAGAAGACCGATGGCCGGAAAATCCTCAGTCCGTTGAAACATGGGTGTCTTTTGGAAAGTTCATTCGCTTTCTAGAGCAAGCCCAAACGTCGCTGTCACCCGTAGGCTGTCGAGAAACGGTCGCAGCCGCGTGGTAATGAAGCGTACCTGGTTGGGATGGGCCACCGGCACGCCCCAGATCAACCGGGGAATACCCATATCCCGTTGCGCCGTCAGTGCATGCTTCCATAGTTGGAACACTGCCGCCATCGACCATTTGCCCGGCAATACAGCGGAACAAGTCCAGCGCATGGTTGCTTCGTCAAACCGTTCCGGCAGATGCCAGCCGATAGGCTCGCCGCCGCGCAGCATCACGAAACTGAAATCGGGCACAGCGCGTCCCTCATAAATGAAGGGATCGATGTCGCCGCGGATTGGCGCTGGCAATTCTTTTATAGCGTCGCTGATACGCTGGCGCAACGGAGCATCGACCACGGCCCACGGCAGTACCTCATAGCCTTCGCGCGAAGCGGCGATGTCTTTGAACAGCGACGGCAGGCCGAACATCTTGTCGACAGTCGTACTGGCACTGATCTGCCGCACGAACGGACCCGTCCAGCCACAACGTCGGAGAAGGTTCACTGTCACCTTATCGCCGGCGTCGAAGGTGGGGTGGAACACCGCACGGCGTCGGCCCGACGCGGCGAAAAGAGACATGAGCAGCCGCAACATTTTCTCGCGGGTTTCACCTTCCGGTCCGTCCGACTGTGCGGCGAGACCGACTACCTCATACCACTCATGCTTCTCGCGATCAGCAACACCGAAGGCAAGCCCTGCTGGAACTCCGTCGGCTTCCGCTCCAACATAGCGAAACTCACGATCACCCGGCGCCCCCAGATATTGCCAATAGGTGGGATAGGTCATGTCAGCGAAGCGGAGCGACTCTTCGTTACTGAGTTGCCGGATGCTCACGCTCAGGGCATCTAACATAATGAGGCTCTGAGTTGCAGCTTGCCCATATCGAACAACCATGCTTCGCACAGCGAGACTTGCATGGCAGCATTTTGGGCAGCAACGCGGGAAGCCCTCATTCTGGTCGGCGCTCTAAAGATATTATGCGGGCATAAATTCTAAGGGCACGACCGAAGCAGCCGCTTTGGCTCCGCGGATCCCCGGATGTTTAGGATCTTCGTTGAGAAGTCCGGTCGTGAACATCCACTCCAGCGTTTCTGCCAGCTCGAATACATCCGCTCCTTCGCGCAGCAAGATGTCGTAGGCCTGCTCGAAGGTATAGTTCCCAGCCTCCAGAATGTCAGCCAGGCGCGGCGCGAAATCGGCGGCGACGGTATGGGTCACCCGCTTATCACGAATGGTGAATGTTTCGTCGACCCGCTCCAGAACAAGATCGCGACGCAGTGCCATGATGCCATCGGTGCCAGCTTCGATAATCATGCATTGTTCCAGTTCGCGGAGCGCCGCGGCGAAGCTGGCGGCGTCATGGAAACGGCGCTCGGACATGATGTGATAGCCGTTAGGAGTTTCCGCGGTTGAGCGACACGGCGTGACGAGCTGGATCAATCCGAGCGGTAGTTTGACCAGGAAGCCGGTGACACAGGCGATGGTGGTGTGGTCCTCAGTCAGTTCCTTGCCTTTGGCATCCACACGCTGACGGGCGCGGCCGGAGATCGATTTTTGAACCGTCGCATCGCGGTTCTGCAATACCAACTCGATCCCCATCAATTCGTCGGCGGTAAAGGTCTCGTGAATGCGATTAAGGATCTTTTTGTTGAGCACCGAAAACCGGTTGATGGTGGTCCGGTGTTTCTTATTCAGCGCCATGATGCGTCGGGTCAGCTCCACATCCCGCAACGGTATCGCGGTAGTGGTCTGCGGCAGCACGCCGGTGGCGTCGTAGAAATCCTCGATGAAGTTCGGATAATCAGGATTGTCGCTGGGATCGGTCGCCCAATAGCAAAAACCGGTGGCCGCCGCGGGCCCGAAAAACGCCACGGTCTCCTTGAGGATGGCGCGCCACAGCTCCTGGTTGGGCTCGTAGGGCCAATGTCCCTTGAATTTGTCGGCCGAGATCCCGCAGAACCAGCATCCGACCGAGCAGCCGTCGGACAATTCAAAAGCCACCACTGGATGGACGATGGCCGCCGCCGAAAGGCCAAGCTCGCTCTCGCATCGGGCCATCTGGCGCTTGCGCCACGCGTCGAAACGCGGCCGCGTCCCGTTACTCTCGCCGACCCCGCGCATGGCGTTGCGATAAGCCATCATCTGGTTGAGATAGCGATCCCAGATCACCGCCAACGGATAGTCGGCAAGACCGGGCGTCCCGCGCAGATGCGCCAGACATTCGCGATAAACCGGCTGCAGCTGCGCCGGATCGATTTCGATGCCGTAGGCGGCGCGAATCCCGTCAAGAGATTCATTCGCTTGAAATGTGGCCTCGAGGCGGTCGCGCAGTTCAGCGTCGCCAGCCCACATCTCGAGGAAACGTTTGATACGAGCCAATTGGCGCAATTCGGCATCATCACGGCTATCGAAAATCCGCCGGTACACAGACGCAGCTGCAGAAGTCATGCCTTGCTCCTTACGGTTAAACAGATGGCATTCAGCCCGGGCGGAAGGCCATCGATTTTCCGAGTTGACCGTGAATCCCTCAGGCCGCGGCTGCGAGCACGATGCCCCAGCCGGTGATCACCCCGTGCACGACACTGACGGTGATGGTGGAAGTGGTGCCGCCCTTCCCCTTGCCGGCCGCGATACTGCCGAGCTGATCATCACTCAAGTGCCCCTGAGCACGGCTCGCGAGATAGGCCTGAGCGTCGTCAACCGTCACGTCATAGCCCTTCGCATTGGCAATGGAAATGACCCCGGAAAGTCCACTAGCCGTATTTTTTATTTCCTGGAACCAATCTGGATTTATTTTGAGGTCGGCGACAAAACGCTCCGCGTCTTCTTTACTCATGGATCCACCTTTCCTTAGTTTCTTTAACAACCCATTTTCCCGCACTGCATCAGGCGATCAAGCCGCAACGCCGCCGCCAGTGCGATCGTCTTCGATGCCGCAAGCATGTTGAGAGAGATTCATTGGCCCCAACAGATGCCGCCTCAAGGCGGTCGCGTCGTTTGGCGTTGCTGCGCTGCGACTAAGGCCATCAAAAATCCGGCCGGTAGTGGACACAGCAACAGAAATCACTAACCCTCGCTCCTTGCGGTGCCACGCATGGCGCCACAACCCAGGAAGGCGATGCACCGCCTTCCTGGACTGATCGCGTCAGGTCAAGACGACAACGATGCTGACAAATACCTCGGCGACGCCGACTATGGTCGTGACTGCGACGGTACTCTGCACGGTCGCAGTAGTGGTGGTCGGACCCTTGCCTTTGCCGGCAGCAATGCGGCCAAGCTGCTCATCGCTCAGGCGTCCCTGAGCGCGGCTGGCGAGATAGGCCTGGGCATCGTCGACTGTTACGTCGTACCCCTTGGCACTAGCAACCGAAATTACACCGGAAAGTCCACCACCCGTATTTTTTACTTCCTGGAACCAGCCTGGGTTTGCTTTAAGATCTGCAACAAAACGCTCCGCGTCTTCTTTGCTCATTGGTATTTCCCTCTTTAAAAGTCGTCGATAAAAACTTTTTAGTGTGATCCCTACGTCCTACCAGGCGGTTTCGAAGCCCCGCTTTTAAGCAATTTATAAAAGCCCCGCCCTGGGCGAGTCGAGTCTGGCAGGCGCTCCGGGCAGAGTCAACAGGAAATCAACTAGAGTCATATTTCCGTAATTTTCCGCCGTCAACTGCAGCCGATTTTCTTCGCAAAATGTGGGCCGGCTATGTGCTCGACGCAGAGACGCGAAAAACAGGCGGGACACTACCCCCATCTGTTTGATCAGGTCAGCAACAGGCCAGCTTCAGCGCACCATTGCTTCAGCTCCGCCAGATTCTGAACGGTGTCCAGCTCATAAGGTATGCCGCGGATAGCCTGAACCGGCCCGGGCGCTGTTATACCAAGACGGGCAAGATGGGCGGGGAAATCCGCCACAAGATCTTCGTACTGCCAGCGCTCGACCCGGCCGAAGTCCTTAAAGTCACTGGCATCGAAATAGGCTTCGCTCATGCGAATAAAATGAGCGACGAACAGACACTCGTCGCGATTGACGCGAAACGGTTGTAGCGGGGCACTATCCTTTGCGTGGAATCGCCCGCCACGCAATGAAACCAGATGGCTCACCACCTGTGCCAACTTATCCCGGCGAGTCAGCAGGATCAGATCGGTAACATCGCGATGCCGGAGATGTTCGATGAAATGATAGGTCTCGCCTTTGACGACGACGATGTCGATGTCCTCGCGCCGGTAGGCGTCATCCAATAAGCGGACCGGACTGAAATCCCAGATGTGATAGACCCGGTTACTGTCCTTCAGGGCCATCACAAGCGCGTTATATAAAGTCGTGCTGGCGGTGCGACCCGGATTGGCAATGGCAATTTGACGACGCATGAGAATTCCTTGGTGGCAACCGCACGTATAATTTATTTGCCACGTCCAATGCAAATAAAAATTCATGTAAGAAAAGACGCATGGACAAATTGTCACCGTTGTTGATACTGCACTGCGCAGCACCTATGGAGATGAACAGCGTGGTTACTCTGACAGAAGACAAATCTCTGCCTTTCGTTCCGGTTCTGGTGACTGGTGCTCCGCGCTGCGGAACCCATTTCATTCATTCCTTGATCTGCACCTCGGCGAAAACCAATCCTTTCATTCCCGAATTCCACTATCTTCATCATCTGGTGGAGTGCTATCTGCAGTCCGTGCGTATGTTCCCGATGGGCAGCAACTCGACTTTTCCCACGGTCCAGGGCTTTGCCGACCATCATTTCGGGTTGATTCGCCAATCCTTGACGCAATGCTGGCGCAATGCGGGAGAACCGGCGTTTTTCACTTTCAAGCATTGTTCCCTGACCCCGCACGTCGCCCTGCTCGGCGAACACCTGCCCGACATGCGTTTCGTCATCATCATCCGCGATCCGCTCGACGCCGCCGCGTCGTTCGTGCGGGCGGCGCGAGCGCACAACGCCCAGCCCGACCTGATGCCGATCCTGGCGATCGAGAAGGCCATCACGGTTTTTAACGCCTATTACGGCGCGGTGATCCAGGCCGCCGCAACGGAGCTGGGTTCGCGTCTGCTATGCGTTCGTTATGAAGACCTCGCCAACGGACGAGGCATCGATCGTCTGAAGCATTTTCTTGGATTTATGGACATGGATCCCGCGAAACTATGGCAGCGAGCGACTTTCGATATTGGTCAGGAATACAAGCAGTGGCATCTGTACTCGGACCTCTGGGGCAAACCCGTATCCGCTGATCATATTGGCCAGCATGTGGAGGTACTCCCGTCCGGCATCGCTGAAGTGATTCGCGAAAAAACCTACGATATCGCGCAAGCCTTCGGCAGATTTGCGGCCGCATAACCCGACTGCCCCAGGAGGAAAATATGCTGTCACCACGGCCACGCAGCCTTGGAGTGATTTTGCTTTCACCGCTCATGCTTCTGTTCGGTGCCTGCGGCAATGCCCAGCAGCATTGGTCAGAACGCGACGTGACGATTTCCGGTGCTGACGGCCCATTGGTCGGTACGCTGACGATGCCGAAAGCCATCTCGAACCCAGTGCCCGCCGCCCTTATCTTTGCCGGCTCGGGTCCGACTGATCGCGACGGCAACGATACCAAGCTGGGACTGCGCGATGATGCATATAAATTGCTGGCGCATTCGCTGGCCGACCGGGGAATTGCCAGCCTGCGTTTCGATAAGCGCGGCGTCGGGGCCAGCAATGCGGCCACCCACAATGGTGGTGAACCCCTCACGGTCGATACCTATGTTCAGGACGGAATGGCTTGGCTCGCATTGCTGCGCCAGCAGCCCGATATTGGAAGGGTCCTGTTGTTAGGTCATAGCGAAGGCGCGCTGATCGCCACACTGGTCGCCGAGCGGACGGAAGCAGCCGGGTTGATTCTGGTGGCTGGTATGGGCGAGCCGATGGACTTGATCATCGAGCGCGAGCTGCATCAAGCGGCCGCACCTAAAGCCTTGCAGGTAAAAACGGAAGAGATTCTTAACCAGCTCAAAGCCGGCAAACAGGTGGCCGATGTGCCACCGGCGCTGATGCAGTTGTTCCGGCCCAGCGTCCAGCCCTATCTCATTTCGATTCTCGCCAAAGATCCCAAAGCGGAATTGGCCAAGCTCACCCTCCCTACTCTCGTTCTCCAGGGAACGACCGACCTGCAAGCTTCGGTCGAGGACGCGCAACGCCTGGCATCGGCTCGTCCCAATATCAGACTTAAGCTATTGGAGGGTGTTAATCATGTGCTGCGCATCGCACCACTCGACCGCAAAGCAAACCTCCGCACCTACCGCCAACCGGGACTGCCTCTGGCGCCGACGGTGGTAGAGGATATCGCCACGTTCATCACTGGGAGCACCAAGTGACGGATCACGCGTGAATGCGCGAGGTGCGGCACCAACGCGCCTTTGCAGAGCAACCGGCAGGCTTCTTCCAAAATCCGGATCAAGGGGTCGCCGATGTTGCGGCGACCGGTGGTGGAGCTGCTGCTGGCGCGTCGGCAGTGGGCTGTGGGAATTGCCAGCCACCGCCGAGCGCGCGATACAGTTGTACGAGCGACAGCAGCGTATTGAGATGAGCAGACGACAGAGTGAGTTCTGAAGTGAACAGGTCCCGATCTGCATCGATGACATTGAAATACGAAGAATAGCCAATGCGATAGCGTGCGGACGCGATAGTATCGGCGCGTTGTTGTGCATCCACCTGCGCCTGTTGCGCTTGCTGGAATTCGGCATATTTCTGCCGCGCAACCAGCGCATCGGAGACTTCCTGAAATGCGATCTGCACACTCTTCTGATAGCGCAGCAGGGCCTCGCGTTTTTGCGCGTCAGCAAAATCGATTTGATACAGGTTGCGCTGTGAATCCAGCAAAGGTTGCAGCAGGCCAGCGCCCACCGACCAGGTTCTAGCGGGACCGCTGAACAGATCGGATAAAGCGGTGCTCGCGTTACCGCCAGTGGCGGTCAAAGTGATCGAAGGAAACAAGGCCGCTTTGGCCACACCGACCTGCGCATTGGCCGCTACCAGATTCTGTTCCGCCGCGCGCAGATCTGGGCGGCGCTGCAACAGCTGCGATGGTAATCCAGCAGGCGGCGCCGGGGTGTTATCTGAGATGTGTTCGAACGGAGCATTGGCCGTACGCAACACGGCATCGGGATTATGGCCCAGCAGCACACTGAGCTGATCCTCAGTCTGGGCAACCTGGCGTTCGAGATCGGGAATGTTGGCCTGGGCAACGGCCAGCTGCGCTTCGGCGGTTGCCACATCCAGACCCGACACCGTGCCGCGCTCGTGTTGCGCCCGCGTCAGGTCAACGAATTTCTGGCGCGTTTCCAACGTGTGGCGGGTGATCGCCAGCTGCTCATCGAAGGTGAGCAAGGTGAAGTAAGCCGTGGCGACGCCGGACACAAGGCTACTGACAACATCCTGTTTGGAAAACTCGGATGCAAGCAATTCAGCGCGGGCTGCTTCGCTCGCGCGTCGGTACTTGCCCCAGAAGTCGAATTCGTAGGACAGGCTGCCTTCCACCGAAAACACATTGCTGATCGGCGGCGCACCCGGCGGTATTTCGAATTGCGAAGATCGTTGGCGCTCCACCCCTGCGCGAGCCGAAATCTGCGGCAGCTGCTGCAGATGCGCGGAACCCAGCGCGGCTCTGGCCTGGTCGATGCGGGCGGCAGCGATGCGCACATCCAGATTGTTATCGAGCGCTTCGCGGATCAACGCTTGCAGCGTCGGATCATGGTAAATCTCCCACCATCCCAGGTCGCCCAATGAGCCGGGCTCTGCATCCGGTTGCCAACGGAAAGTTTGTGGAGGCTTGAGATCCGGGCGCTGATAGTCCGGTCCCAGCTTGCAGCCACCAGCGAGCAGCACCGCCAGAACCGCCAGAACCGCAGCAAAGTTGCGCAGCAAACCGCGGCTCACGACGGTATCCCTGGCTTCGATGCGGGTTTGCCACGCAATCGCTCGGAGACGCGCTGCGTGAGCACATAGAACACCGGGATGATGAAGATGCCGAGCATGGTTGCGGCAGTCATGCCGAATACCACTGCAGTGCCCAATACCAGACGTGCGCCCGAGCCGGCGCCAGTAGCAATTGCCAGCGGCGCGGAACCGAGGATGAAGGCAAACGAAGTCATCAGGATCGGGCGCAGGCGCAGGCGCGCGCCCTCGATTGCCGCGTCCACCAACGGCTTGCCGCGTTCGTATTCGAGTTTGGCGAATTCGACGATCAGGATCGCGTTCTTCGCCGCCAGACCGATCAGCATCACCAAGCCGACCTGCACATAAATATTGTTGTCCATGCCGCGCAGCAGCAGTCCGACGCAGGCACCGAGCACGGCGAATGGGATGCCCAGCAGCACGGCGAAAGGAACCGCCCAGCTTTCGTACAGCGCGGCCAGCACCAGAAACACGAACACAATCGCGACCGCAAAAATGTAGGGCGCTTGGCCGCTGGAAATTTTTTCCTGGTAGGTGACGCCAGTCCAGTCGTAACCGTAACCATCCGGCAGATCACGCGCCAGATCCTCCATTGCCTTCACCGCCTGCCCCGAGCTATAGCCCGGTGCCGCGGCGCCATTGATGGTGACGGCGCGCAGCACGTTGTAGCGCTCAATGTATTCCGGCCCCTGCTTGGGCTTGATCGAAACCAGCGTCGACAGCGGCACCATATCGCCCGCGTCGGTGCGCACATAAAGATGATTAACAGCTTCAGGAGAGCTGCGAGCAAAGGCTTCGGCCTGCGCGGTTACTTTGTAGGTGCGTCCGAAAAGATTGAAGTCGTTGATGTAGCCGCCGCCGAGAAACATCTGCAAGGCGGAAAAAACGCTGGAAATCGAAACACCCAAGGTTTTGGTGCGCTCGCGATCAAGCGCGTATTCAATTTGCGGCGTATGCACGTTGAATTGCGTGGCGACGCGGGTGAGCTCCGGCCGCTTGTTAGCACGGCCTACGAAGTCTTGAATCACTCCGGCGAATTTTTCGATATTGCCACCAGCACGGTCCTCGAGCAGGAATTCGAAGCCGCCCGCGCTGCCGATGCCGGGAATGGAAGGTGGATTCAGCGTCAGTGCCATAGCCTCCTTGATGGTACCGGCGGCGAGTTTGTTGACGCGCGCCGCCAGCGCAATAGCGCCATGCTCGGGACCGCAACGCTGATCCCAGGGTTTGAGGACGATAAAGATGGTGGCCGCATAGGACGAAGTGGTACCCGTGAGCAGGTTCAGGCCGGTGATGGCGAAGGTGGCTTCGACTTCCGGTTGCTTGCGCAGTAACTCGCTGAATGCGCCGGCAACGGCCTCGGTGCGCTGAGTCGAGGCGCCGACCGGCAGATTGACTACGCCGAGCAGATAGCCCTGATCCTCGTCGGGCAGGAAGCCAGATGGACGAGTCAGCAGCAGCGCTACCGCCGCCGCGGTCAAAATCAGAAAAACCGTCATCGCCACCACGGCGCGCCGGATCACCTTGCCGACCGTCTCCGTATAGCGCGCAGTGAAGTGTTCGAAGCCGCGATTGAAAGCACCGAAGAAACGTCCGAGCAGGCCGCGGAAATGCGATTCCGCGGTCGGCTTGAGCAGCAGTGCGCACAAAGCGGGCGTGAACGTCAATGCAATGAGCGCCGAGATCGCCACCGATACTGCCAGCGTCAGCGCGAATTGCCGATAGAACTGTCCGGTGAGGCCGCCCAGAAATGCGACCGGCACGAATACTGAGATCAGCACCAGCGCGATCGCGATCACCGGCCCGGATACTTCGCGCATCGCCGCCTTGGTGGCATCCCGTGCGGAAAGCTTACGGCTGTCCATGATTTCGGTGGCCGCTTCGACCACGACAATCGCGTCATCAACCACCAGGCCGATGGCCAGTACCAGCGCGAATAAGGTGAGCGTGTTCAACGAAAAACCCAGTGCGACGAAAGCACTGAAAGTGCCGATCAGCGATACCGGCACGGCCAGCATCGGGATCAGCGTCGCGCGCCAGCTTTCGAGAAAGATGAACACCACCAGCAGCACCAGCAGCGAAGCTTCGAACAGAGTTTTGATGACCTCGTGTACAGATTCGGCGACGAACAGTGTGGTGTCGAAGGGGATCGAGTAGTGGATGCCCTGCGGGAAGCTCGGCGCCAGCGTATCCATGGCTTTGCGCACCGCCTTGGCGACGTCGAGTGCGTTGGCGTCGGGCAGCTGGTAAACACCGATGATCGCGGTCGGTATGCCGTTGAGTTTGCTGGAACGGGAGTAATCGGTGGCGGCAAGTTCGATGCGCGCGATGTCCTTGAGCCGTACGATCGCGCCGTCGCTGCCGGTGCGCACGACAATGTTGCCGTACTCCTCGATGCTGGCCAGACGGCCGTGCAGCGACACGGTGTACTGCATCTGCTGCCCGGGCGGCGCCGGCTCGGCGCCGACGCTGCCGGCGGGTGCCACCACGTTCTGCTCGGTGAGGACATTGCTGATGTCCTGCGTGGTGACGCTCAGGCGCGCCATCTTTCCCGGATCCAGCCAGATGCGCATACCGTAGTCGCGCGCACCCAGCACCAGTACTTGGCCGACGCCGGGCACGCGCGCCAGTGCATCGTAGACATGCAGCGTGGCGTAGTTGGACAGGAACAGATAGTCGTAGCGCGGATCGTCGGAACCGATTGCGACCGCCATCAGCACTTGCGGCTGGCGCTTGGCCACGGTGATGCCTTGTTGCAGCACCTGCTGCGGCAGCTGGCGCTGGGCAATGGCGACCTGATTCTGCACGTCAACTGCGGCGATGTCCTGTGGCGTACCGACGTCGAAGGTGACGGTGAGCGCATAGGTGCCATCGTTGGCACTCTTGGAGTCCATATAGATCATGTGCGGCACGCCGTTGACCTGCTGCTCGATCGGCGCGGCGACGGACTGCTCGATGGTGCTGGCATCGGCGCCCGGGAAACTGGTCGACACGACAATGGTCGGCGGTGTGATCTGCGGGAAGCGCGCGATCGGCAAGCGGCTCAGTGCAACGCTGCCGGCGAGCGTGATGATGATGGCCAGGACGGTCGAGAAAACCGGTCGATCGATGAAATAATCGATCATGTCCCGCTCCCGGCTCTCGACATGTCCGCCGATGCGGCCGGTTAAGTGGACTTCGCCGCCGCGCCGGCGGCGGGCAGCGGCGTCGCCTTCACCGGCGCGCCGGGTTTGAGGCGCTGGATGCCGTCGACGATGACAATGTCGCCGACCGTGAGTCCCTGCTGCACCAGCCAGTCGTTATCGATGCGCGGGCCCATGCGCACGTCACGCTGCTGCGCTTTGCCATCGGCATCCACGATCCACACGTAATTCTTGCCCTGCAAATCCTGGATTGCGCGCTGTGGCAGCACAATGGCATTGGGTTCCTGCTGCGCCGTCACCTGCACGCGTGCGAATTGGCCCGCGTGCAGCAGCTTCTGCGGATTCGGCACTTCCAGACGGATCGCCAGCGTACCGGTGCGCTGGTCGACCGCAGGATCGACATAGTTGAGCTTGAGCGGCTGACTGTATTCCGAACCATCGGCGAGGAACATCCGGAATGGCGGCGCAGTCTTGGTGTCCTGGTTGGGCGCACGGCCCAACTGGCGTTGCACACTCAGCATCCGTTGCTCGCTGATGCTGAAATTCACGTACATGCGATCGGTCTGGTACACAGTGGTCAGCAGTGTGGTATTGGCAGTTGCGAGCCCGCCCAGACGCAATTGCGCGCGCCCCATAACCCCATTGATCGGACTGGTCAGCGTGGCATAACCAAGGTTGAGTTCAGCACTCCTGACGGCGGCGCGGCCCGCGTCCACGGAAGCCAGGTTGGCGGCGTTCTTGGCCACGACGGCATCCAGTTCCTGCAGACTGACGGCGTCGATCGCGGATAGCGATTGGGCGCGCGCCAGATCACGTTGCGATTGCACCAGCGCCGCCTGATTCTGTTCCAGCGCCGCCTTGGCTTGAGCAAGCGCGACGATATAGGGTTCCCGGTCAATCACGAACAAGACATCGCCGATCTTGATAGGCTCGCCCTCGACGGCGACAGCCTTCTCGAGCACGCCGCCGACACGCGAACGAATCTCCACGGTATTGATCGCCTCGGTTTCGGCGACGTAGTCCTCAGTCACGGTCGCCGCATGCGGCGTCACGGTGACCACCGCCACTTCCTGTGGGGGCGGCGCCGGGGGAGCACCTTTGGAACAAGCGGCGAGAAAAACCATGCAAACCGCACCGGCGAAAACCGCCCGGAAAACTCCCCAGAAAACTCTGTTACGGTTTGCGAACCAAGCTGTCCTTGTCTGCAGTCCCATGGTTCACCTGTTCAGGATCGGGTCACAGGACGAGCCCACTGTGTTGGGAGCGGTCAACAAATCCATACTCCGTAGAATAAAAAGCAGTCTCTATCTTTGCATCTACTGAATTGTATATTAGCGCGCACCACAGGCTCCGCCGAGAAAATCGTCGCGAACTTTCAGCATCGCATCTGAATGTACGAGCACATCGGTAGCAGTGATCCACCCCATGCGACAAGCGTAAACTGCTGGAGTTCACCGCGTGGAATACTCTTGCTGCCGGATCAGTGAAAATCACGCGAGTCGGCTTTCAGACCGCCGAGCCAGGCACTGCGGTCTTCCACACGGCGTGCAATCACGTTAATCACACCCTGCTCGCTTTGCAGCTGGCCGCTGACTACCATCAGTCTCGAGCCCAGAATCGCCTCACGCTGCGACTCCATCACCTTCGGCCAGATAATGAGATTTGTCGTTCCCGTTTCATCCTCGAGTGTCGCAAACACCACCCCCGACGCCGTACCCGGCCGCTGCCGATGCGTGACGAGTCCTGCCACGCGTACGAAACGTCCGTTAGGAATTCGTTTGGTGCTCTCGGCAGTGACGACGCGTAGCGCGGCCAGCTTGTGCCGCAGCAGTGCCAGCGGATGGCGACCGAGCGTGAGTCCAAGGCGGCGATAGTCAGCGAGCAGCGATTGTCCCTCGGTCGGAGCGGGCAGTGCGAGTGCTGGCTCCTCGACGCTCGATCCCTCAAGCACTGCATCCAGCCGCTGCGCCCCGGCAGCGAGCCAGCGCGCTGTGTGGCGATGCCCGGCGAGGCTTTGCAGGGCACCGGCTTCGGCCAACGCATCGAGCATTCGTCGCGTGAGTCCGGCGCGATTGGCCAGATCCTCCACGCTGACGAAAGGGCGCGCGGCGATCAGGCTTCGCACCTGCGCTTCCGACAAGCCGGCGACAAGACGCAAACCCAACTGCACGTCCGGCCTGCCGTCCGGCCCTGGGACCAGCGTGCAATCCCAATCGCTGACGCCGACATCCGCACTGCGAAACCGCACACCGTTCCTGCGAGCCTCATTGACCAGCTGCGCAGGCGCATAAAAACCCAGCGGCTGGCTATTGAGGAGTGCGGCGCAGAAGACCGCCGGCTCGTGGCATTTCAGCCAGCAGGATACGTAAGTCAGCAAGGCAAAGCTGGCCGAATGACTCTGCGGAAAGCCATAGGAGCTGAAGCCAAGAATCTGTTGGTAGATCTGCTCGGCAAAGGCCGGCGCATAGCCGCGTTCCTGCATGCCGGCCATCAATTTGTCGCGAAAATGTTCCAACCCGCCTTTTCGTTTCCAGGCCGCCATCGAGCGCCGCACCTGATCGGCCTCACCCGGCGAAAAACCGCCGGCGACGATCGCGATCGACATCACCTGCTCCTGAAACAGCGGTACGCCGAGCGTGGACTCCAACACCTTCTTCAGCGCCTCGCTCGGATATTCAACGGTCTCCAGACCCTGCCGCCGCCGCAGATAAGGGTGCACCATCCCGCCTTGGATCGGACCCGGTCGGACGATGGCGATCTCGATCACCAGATCGAAGAAATTCTTCGGCTTCAGGCGCGGCAGCATGCTCATCTGCGCACGCGATTCGATCTGGAATACGCCGATGGTTTCGCCGCGCCCGATCATTTCGTAGGTCTTCGGGTCTTCCGCGGGAATATCGGCCAGCGTGATCGTGCGCCCGTGGTAATCCGACAGCAGATCCAGCGAGCGGCGCAGCGCACTGAGCATGCCCAGCGCCAGGCAATCCACTTTCAGCAGCCCCATCGTGTCGAGATCGTCCTTGTCCCACTGGATGATCGTGCGATCCGGCATCGCCGCGTTTTCGACCGGCACCAGCGTCGACAGCGGCCGATGCGAGATCACGAAGCCGCCGACATGCTGTGATAGATGGCGCGGAAAGCCAGTGATCTCGTTGACCAGCGACACCAGCATCTGCAATTCGCGGCTATCGATCGTGAACCCCATCGCAGCGAGATGTCCGACGAGCTCGGCCTCGCCGTCCCACCAGGCCAGCGATTTCGCCAGCACATCGACCTGCTCGGCGGACAAGCCGAGCGCCTTGCCGACGTCGCGCACCGCCATGCGCCGCCGGTAGCAGATGACGGTAGCGGCCAACGCCGCGCGCTCGCGTCCATATTTTTCGTAGACGTACTGGATGACTTCCTCGCGGCGCTGGTGTTCGAAGTCGATGTCGATGTCCGGCGGCTCAGCGCGCTCTTTGGAAATGAAACGCTCGAAGAGCAGGTTCATGCGTGCCGGATCCACCTCGGTCACGCCGAGCGCGTAGCAGACCGTCGAATTGGCGGCCGAGCCGCGTCCCTGACAAAGAATGCCCTTGGAGCGTGCGTAACAGACGATGTCCGCAACGGTGAGAAAATAGTGCTCGTAGCGCAGCTCCTCGATCAAAGAGAGCTCCTTGTCGATCAAGGCTTGTACCTCGGGTTTCACTCCCTGCGGCCAGCGCCGCCGACTACCCTCCTCCGTCAGTGCGCGCAAATGCGCGATCGCGCTCTGACCATCTGGCACCAGTTCGTGCGGATATTCGTAGCGCAGCTGGTCGAGCCTGAACGTACAGCGCTCGGCGATCGCCAGCGTCTCGTCGAGCAATTCAGCCGGATATAGACGCACCAATGTGCCCATCGGGCGCAGATGCCGCTCGCCGTTTGGAAAGATCGGCGCCCGTGCATCGTGAATCGTGCAGCCGGCACGGATACAGCTCAGCACATCGTGCAGAGCCTGGCGCTGCCGCAGGTGGTAATGCACATCGCCGGCGGCGACCAGCGGGACACCGAAGTGTTTTCCCAACCCTCTGAGAAAAGTCAGACGCTGACGATCTTCCGGATGCAGATGCCGCTCCCAGGCAATCCACAAACGCTGCTCGAAAACCGGCCGCAGTGCTGCAAGCTGCTCATGGAATGCCGCTTCGGGAATGCCCTGTGCAGGCCACACCGGGATCCACAGCGCGAGCAAACGATTTGTGCTGGCGGTACACAAATCTGTCATCGACAGGGCGTATTGTCCTTTTCCGCTGCGGCGCCTGCTCCGGGTGATCAGCGCACACAGTTGTGCATAACCCGTCGAGTCAGGCGCCTGCAGCACCAGTTTCATCCCTTCCGCGAGGGAAAACTCACTGCCGACGATGAGTTTCAATCCCACATCCGTCGCCGCTTCCCAGGCGCGCACAATGCCGGCAAGCGAGCATTCGTCGGTCAACGCCAGCGCTGCATAGCCGAGGGCGTGCGCATGCCGCACCAGCTCATGCGGGTGCGAAGCCCCGCGCTGAAAGCTGAAATTGCTTAAGGCATGTAGCTCGGCGTAGCTAGCCCGCATCATTCATGAAGGGATCGAGCGATGGCCGTCGCCGAGGCGTGTGAGGTGACGGGCTGGAGCGAGTCCCATGGCTGTTCCATGGGGCGAGTGAAGCCCGGTGCATCACGCGCCGCAGGCAGGCCAGCGCCGATCCAGACGGAGAATCCATGACGAAGTGTCGCAAAAGCACTCACTTGCAAAAACCACTGCCGATAAGTCATGGCGCAGGATTCTCCGGCGGCTTCATGAATAATGCGGGCTAGTCATTGCCAGAGACCGTGCAGCCACCACTGCGTGTCATCCGGTTGCCGGTAGGCCCACAGGCGGCGGCCGCTGTCGTCTTCGGCGACGAAGTAATCGCGCCGCTCCTGCGTGCCTTCCCACCAACCGCATTCGATGCGCTCGGCCGGTCCGAGCAGTTTGGGCGGATCGATCAGCTGCGGCTCCGGCAGCAACCACAGTGGCCGCCGTGGATGAACCGTCGTGTCGCCCTTATGAGTTCCGCTCCAGGCTTTTTCCGGACGGTGATCCGGGGTCACCGCGAGACGGTGCACGGCTTCGGGTCCGAGCCTTGCGACAAGGCGCTCGTGCAGCGTTGCGCGGTCCTCATCGTTACGCCCGCGCTGGAACAAATCGTCCTGGACGATGCTGGCGGGTTCGAAGTGATTGGCTTCGAGCAGGATTTCCTGCACGCCTTCGTTGAGCGTGAGTTTATCCAGGCGCTCGCGCAAGACCAGTAGCAGCCGCACGGGATCGCGCGTCGGTGCCAGCAGGCCGATCTCCAGCGCGACGCGCTGGCGAAAACCGTCGACGAAGACAAGCGAAAACTGCTGCACGGCGACATCGCGTGTGCGCAAGTACTGCGAGAAATCGCCGATCATCGCGCGCAATGGAAACAGCAACGCTTCGGTACTGGTGACAACGCCGGCGAGCTCGAAGCGCCGCCGGTATTGCGCCGGCGGCTCGAAGGCTTTCCACACGTCTGGAGCATGTCCGATCAACTGATCCAACCAGCGCGCCGTGCCGCTGCCGAAGCGCCGCGCCAGTCCATCGCGCGGCAGCGACAATACTTCGCCCACGCTACGCAGCCCGGAACCGTAGAGGATGTCGAGCGTCTGCTCCGCGAACGGCAGCAGCGTCAGTGGTTTGTCGCGCATTGACAGTGATAACTGACTGCTGCGGCCGATCGGGCGGTCGAGGCCGACACCGCTGCGCGCGAGCAGTTCAGCGGCGGGTCGTGTTGGAGCAACCCCGTAAAGAGCGGTACAGCTCAAGGCAGTGCCTTCACGCTCCACTTCGATGCGAAACAAGCGCCAGCCGCCGAACAGACGCAGGCTGCGACGGATTTCGATCCAGACACTGCCGGTGGCGGTGGATATCGTCACCGGAGCGCCAAACCGGTATGCCCAGCAGGCCACGGCTTCAAGTGCCTGCCGCTCAGCCTCGGGTTTGCGATCGAGCAATCGGATATCCGGCACCAGTGTCAGGGCGGCGGATACCGCCATTCCCGGATAGAGGCCACGCTGCCGGGCCGGCGCGCTGACACGGATCAGACGGCGGCGCGAACCCTGGGTTTCGACGACGCTGACGACTTCTTCCGGTGGCAATGCGAAAGCTTCCAGCGGCAGGGACGGCAGATGGATGCAGAGCCAGAGCGGAGCGTTTTCCACAGCCACACCGGATTACGCCGCACGCGGCTCGGCATCGCGCACTGCGAACCGCGCGCCGGCGCGCGTACCGCGGCAACGCGCGACTTCGATTTGCAGACTCGCCGGCGCCGGGGCCACTTGCAGGCGGACGGCCGCGATCGAATGCGCGGTACCGTGCGTGCTATGTGCGACCAGCCCGATGCCGCAGCCGGTTTCGGCGGCGAGTTGCAGGCGGCGCTCGATGGGCGCTTCAAGCGGCGGACTCCACAGCGCAACAACGGCAAACGCGCCGCTGCGCAGCATCTGCTCGGCGGCCCACAGTGCATCGACGCGATCCTTCGGTGTGATCCAGAGCAGATGATCGAGATCGACACCAGCGTCACGCAGCGCGGGCGCATATGGAATGTATGGTGGCGATACTAAAGCCACAGGGCGGCCAGTCTGCGTCATGCGCGCCAGCAGCGGCATCATCAGCGAGAAGCCCAGACCCGGCATGCGTCCGACGATTTGCGACAGAGCGCCGATTGGCCAGCCGCCGGCCAGCGCACGATCCAGATCCGGCACACCCGTCGATTCGACATCGCTGCGCGCTTGGCCGAGCCCGCGCCAGACGCCGGGAATTGCGGACGCAACTTCGGAGGCCAGCGCACTCATCGCGGCCTGCGGATCAAGCCGGCGAAGGTGCCGGCGATGCGAAACGGCGGTGTGTCCTGCGACTCGGGATCCAGCGTCGACAGGTCGATCTCGATCGGTTGATAGCGCGATGCGCTGTTTTCCGGTTTCAGCACAATGCGCGAGCCGCGGCGAGAGTAGCGCTTGAGCGTGATGTGATCCTCGCCGGTCTTTTTGTCGGGCAGCACAGCAGCGACGATTTCGCCGTTGAAAGCCTCAGGCTGGGCGTGGATACCGACCAGGTCGCCGTCGAGAATGTCGGCATCCTTCATTGAATGACCCGATACGCGATGCAGAAAGTCCGCGCGCGGATGGAACAGCGCCGGATCGATCGGGATGCGTGTTTCAACGTTGACGTCGGCCAGAATGGGCGTGCCGGCGGCGATGCTGCCAATCAGCGGCAGCTCGAATTGCGTGGGCATGTTCACCCGCGCCGGCGCCAGCAGGCGAATACCGCGCGAGCTGCCGGGAATGAGTTCGATATAACCTTTGCGCTCCAGTGCTCGCAACTGATCTTCGGCGGAGGAGCGGGTTTTGAAACCGAAGCGCGTGGCGATGTCGGCACGCGTCGGCGGTAGACCGGAACCCGCGAATTGCGCCTGCAGGTAAGCAAGGATTTCGGCTTGGCGGTCGGTCAGTGTTTGCATGCCCGTCTCTGGCCTTGGATAGGTAGGATAGCCGTACAGACGTACGTTACTGTACAAATGTACGGTTACACAACCGCAATATGCGAAACACTATGAAACGGCAGTAAAAATTCTGGGTGGGAAGATTGGTGATCAGGATGGCGGCATGCTATCGGCGGTCTAGGGACACGCTGAACAAATCAGCATTTGAATGCTAATTGAAGTATTGGGTGGTCTGAAGAGTTGAAGTCGTGCGGGAACGAGAAAGGAATTCGTTTCGCACTGCATTTTCAGTCGTTCGCGGCGCCCATTCGCCCTGCATCTGAATGCATCCCACCTCATCAGAACGCACCTCGCGCATCGAGTTCAAACAATCGCCGCTTGGCGATCAGCAGATTGGCCAAGCCAAATAACGTATAGAGTTGAACCGTGTTCTTGGCCAGCCCCCGGTAGCGAATCTTCCTGAGACCCAAGCGGTTCTTGATGATGTGAAACGGATGCTCCACCTTGGCCCGGATGCTGGCCTTGAATCGTTCCAGTTGCTCGGCCATGCGGCCGTCCGGTGTATCCGGCAGCGCCTTGCGCTTGCCGGGTCGCAGAGCCACCTCCCACTGAACCGGGGTGTTGCGATTCTCGTCGCGCCTCTCGACGCCCTGATAGCCGGCATCGCCGAAAGCCACGGTCTCCTCACCCTGCAAGAGCTGATGCGCCTGCGTGACGTCGGCAGCGTTAGCCGGCGTGGTGACCAGGGTATGGATGATCCCGGTGTCGGCATCCACACCAATATGGGCTTTCATGCCGAAGTGCCATTGATTCCCCTTCTTGGTTGTTCGGACACATGGTCCTCACCATCTCCGGATCACGCTCGCCCGGCTGGTTCTTGGTAGAGGACGGTGCGGCAATGATCGTGGCATCAACGATAGTCCCTTCCTTGAGAATCAGGCCTTTCTCAGTCAGCAGTCCACGGATGACCGCAAAGATGCGCTCGGTCAGTTGGTGGGTTTCCAACAGGCGGCGAAACTTCAGCAAGGTGGTGGCATCCGGCGCCGATTCCCGCGACAGGTCAATGCCGATAAAACGCCGGATCGCCTGACTGTCGTAGATGGCGTCTTCAATGCCTTCGTCCGACAGCCCGAAACAGTGCTGGGCAATGTACATGCGCAGCATGCGTTCCACACCGATCGGTGGCCGTCCGCGCCCTTCACCTTTGGGATAGAACGGTTCAATTTCAGCCGCCAGTCCAGACCACGGTGTTAGCGCATCGATCTCACCCAGAAAACGCTCGCGCCGGGTCTGCTTCTTCTTGGCCGCGTACTCCAGGTCGGAAAAGCTCGATTGCATCGCCGTCTTCCATTCAAAACTAATGCATCAATTCTCGCATGACGCTCATCGCTCAAAACCACTATCCGGCGAATAAATCAGCGCGTCCCTGGGGTCCTGAAACGACCGCACGATTACTCAAGCAGAATATCGATCGCGCAATGTCTTCATCGATTCCATTAAGCGCTCATAAGCCGCCAGCGCCGTCTGCATTTGAACGGAAGCGGTAGCGATTGCATCTGTGGTCGCCAGGCTCTCCAGATTCTGAAGAAGTTTTGCGAGTGTGAAGGCGCCGACCATCATGGCATTTGATTTGAGCGTATGCGCGTAGAGACGGAAGTTTTCAGGATCGGCATTTTCCAGCGCCTCGCGCAGGCCGGTTACCAGCCGCGACGTATCGTTGATCAAGACGTTCAGGATTCCAACGGTTTCGTCCAATCCGATGGATGACACCATGTGCTCCATTACTTCTACATTGAATCCGAACATTCCGGCTTCGGACGCGGTTTCTTTGGCTGCCTGCAGTGGCCCCGTCGGAGCATGGTTCGGAATGCAACGCTGCAGAGCTTGCGCGAGTTCCTCGATTTTTACCGGCTTGCTGATGTAATCATCCATGCCAGCCTTCAAGCAGCGATCGCGATCGCCTGACATTGCATTGGCTGTCATTGCAATAATGCGGGGCTGCTGATGACCTGGAGCTTGCTGACGGATACTGCTGGTTGCTTCGAAGCCATCCATTACCGGCATCAATATGTCCATCAGAATCACGTCGTACGGACGTTCCACAGCCGCACGCAGAGCTTCGCGTCCGTTTGCAACCATGTCCACCTTTTGTCCCAGTTTCTCGAGCATGAGCTGTGCGACACGTTGATTCACGGGATTGTCTTCCGCCAGAAGGATGCGCAGCGATGCATTCAGCTTGACAGCGCCGCTGACCGCGTCCCTGTTTCTGCGCGACAAACGCTCTGCCGGTCCGCCCAGCGCCAAAATCACTGCGTTGTACAGCGTCGACTGACGCAGCGGTTTGGTAAACAGACCTTGAATCTCGACGTTCGCTGCTTCCACGACTTTTTGCAGAGATCCGGCCGACGTCAGCATGACAATTTTCAAAGCATTGCTGTCACAAATGGCACGAACCTGGCACACCAATTCGAGACCATCCATTTCAGGCATCAAGTGATCGAACAACGCGATCTCGAAGCGCTCGTGTGCTCGTATCCATTCCAGCGCTTGAATAGGGGAAGCGGTATCCATTACAACCATTTCCCACGACTCGCACTGCAAACGCAGAATGCGTCGGTTGGTGTCATTGTCATCGACGATCAATACACGCAAACCCATCAGCTGTCCGGGATCAACGGTCGGTCTCCGCACCGCCGCGAATCCCGGTGGAGCCAGCTCGGTTTCAATCGTGAAGTTGAAGGTGGATCCGACTCCCGGCGTACTATCAACCCAGATCCGGCCGTGCATGGCTTCAACCAGCCGCTGGCAGATTGCCAGCCCCAGGCCGGTACCGCCATATTCACGTGTGGTCGACGCGTCCACTTGGCTGAAAGCTTCGAACAACCGGTGCATGCGCTCCGCGCGAATGCCAATTCCGGTATCGCGCACTGCCACTCGCAGTTCGTAGCGGGAGTTGTCCAGACGTTCTCCCGACAAATGCACCACCACTTCACCGCGCGTCGTGAACTTGACCGCGTTAGATAGGAGATTGACCAGTACCTGCCGCAAACGGCCTGCGTCACCAACCAGGTAGCTCGGTAGCTGTCGATCCCACGCATAGACCAGCTCCAGCTTTTTCTCATTGGCCTTGGCCGCGACCAAGTCCAGGCATTCTTCGACACAGACGCGCAGATCGATCGTCTGCTTTTCGAGTTCCAGCTTGCCTGCTTCAAGCTTGGAAAAATCCAGGATATCGTTGATCAAGTTGAGCAGATATTCGCCACTGACACGGGTGGTTTCCACGAATTCGCGTTGCCGCTCATCGAGTGGCGTATCCACCAGCAGTCCGGTCATGCCGATGATGGCGTTCATGGGCGTGCGGATCTCGTGGCTCATGGTCGCGAGAAAGGCTGCTTTGGTACGTGTCGCCTCCTCCGCCGTCATTTTTGCTTTCTCCAGCTCCACCGTGCGCTCGTTCAGCTGCGCATGGATAGCACGCAGGCCGATATTGGTTTGCTCGAGCTCCCGGTTGAGTGCATCGATTTGCTCCATGCGGGACTGTAGTTCGGACTCTTTTTTTTTGAGTTGCTCCAACGTCGCAGCCAGTTCGCGATTTTGTTGGCGCAATGCTTTCAGCGGCGAAAAGCGCGTATTGCGCAGGACAACTTCACGCCACGTGGCGACCGTTTCGAGCGTCACTGTAGCTCCCGGCGGCAGACTCTTTCCCAGGATCACCGTAGTGCCGGCGCCAGCATCACCGGTGATCTCGAAACGGTCGGTTACCCGCCGCGCCAAATCCAGGCCCTGACCGCGCCGTCGCGACGGTCGTGCCGGTGCTGCGGCGATACCTGGTCCGCTGTCGCGGACTACGGCTATCAGCCAGTGCGCACCCTGCTCCTGATCGGCGGCGAACTCAATATTGCCGCCACCGCCATGCTGAACAGCATTGCGGGCGACTTCCGAGACGGCGGTGGCAAACAGTGTCTGCTCCTGCAAGCCAAGTCCCGCTGCATGCGCAAGATCACGCACGCGCAAACGCACCTGCGCCGCATCCTTGTCGTCTGCCAGCGGCAGGGTGACGATCGTGCTTCTCACGGCGAAGCCTCGCGCAGATCTTTCAGCACAACGACGCTGGCGTCGTCATGACTGCGCCTTTGATCGCGGTAAACCGTTGCCGCGATCACCGCCGGATCGTGATTGAGCAGACTGGGATAGGCCGACGAATCGAAATGAGCGCGCACACCGTCCGAATGCAGGAATAAAGTGGCTCCGCGCGGCCATGCATATTCCCGGAGTTGGACCCGCGGCGCCGCAAGATTAATACCGAAAGTGTCATTGTCCGGGACAAGACCATGGCAGCGGCTGGCGCTGAGGATACGACCTTGGACATTACCGGCGCCGATGTATTGCAGCGTATCTCCTTCGGGCGGGATACGACACGCGCTGGCAGCGGCGCCGCGCGTCGCACGCAGAGCGGTGTGCACATGCTGAAACAGCTCCACGAGATCGCCACCACAGTGATTTTCAAAAATTTGCAGAGCTGCGTCGGATGCTGCATTTGCATGTTGGCCATGCCCCAGACCATCGACCACAATCAGGAATATTCCGTAAGGCGTTTCGCGAACGGCCCAGCCGTCGCCATTGCCGCCAGACGGCACTATGGCCACCGACACACCTTCCACCTGGAACGCGGAACGCTGTCGCGACAGTTCCCCATATAGAACCCGGGCGAGCACCACGGTGCCGCAACGCGGCTGCGTATGGATATCGAATTCATTGGCCAACCGCGTCAACGAGGACAGACCCACTCCAAGACCTTCGCGCTTTTTGCCCATGCGCAGGAGTCGTTCAATGTCTTCCACTCCGGGGCCACGCATCGCCCGTTCCAAGTCATCGATGCCAGGACCGGAATCCACACCGATCACCTCAATACCACAGGTCTGCTCGCCGCTGTTATCGGTGAGCGGTCTCAGCAGCACGAAGCCACCGTCATGGGCATGGTGCACCAGATTGGATGCAATCTCGGTGGCCACCAGTTCCGCGCGATTGGCTTCGGCGCGCGACACGTATTGATTCTCGGCCATGCATCGAACAGCCCGTCGGGTGGCGCCGACATCCTCCACCGCGCGGACCAAATGTAATTCGTGGCTGGCGGCGATCATTGGCAGTTCACCGTGTCCATTTGATGATCATGGCGGTGGTTCCCTGACCAAGCTGCGAATCGATATGGAATTCATCGACCAGTCGCTTGGCGCCCGGCAGCCCCAGTCCCAAGCTCCCGCTTGAGCTGTAGCCGTCTTGCATGGCCTTATCGATATCCGCGATTCCAGGGCCGCTATCTCTAAAAATCGCCCGCAGTCCGTGGCGACGACCTTCAGAGAGCAGCTCCTTGCATGGTCTTGAGCAGATTTTTCGCCACCTGCGAATCGATGGTGGGAACGCCACTGATATCCAGAATGACGAATTCCGCCCCATCCGTGGCGATCTTCTGTAACAGGTTCTCGGTCAAGCGCGCGGCGCGCTGTAAATTCAACGCACCGATGATCGGCCAGCACTTTTTCCCAAACCTGCAAGATCGGCCTCGACAGCTCCAGAATCTCGTCGCGTTGCTTTTGCAGCAAGCGCTCGCGTTCCAAACGTTCGGTGAGGTCAGCAGTAGCAGTGAGCGCGAAGCGGGCCTCTGCGGTTTCGATCGGATTGAGACAGATCTCAATTGAGACTTCGCTCCCGTTCTTGCGCACCCCGAACAAGTCGCGGCCGCTACCCATGGCACGCGAGCGGGGGGCAGCACAGGAGCCATCACGCGGCGCGGGATGCCCAGCACGGACAGCCATCGGCACGAGCATCTCGACTTTTTTGCCCATCATCTCGTCGCGCGTATAGCCGAACAGCTTTTCGGCCTGCGCATTGAAGAGCACAATGACGCCCTCCTTGTTGATCATCAACACGGCGGTGGGCGCGGCTTTCTGACCCGCCAGCCTTCAAACTCGAAGCGCCCCTGTGCAGCCGCGGTGTCCAGCTCACGTTGCGCGAGGCCGGATTGGCAGTCTTCATCAGTGTAGGACGTCGTAACCGACTGGCCGATCACCTCGTCGCCGGTATGGCCCTTCAGATTACCGGCGCCGCGGTTCAAGGACCGGATAACGCCGTTCCGGTCGAACATGATGATCTCGGTATTCGTAACCGAATCAATCATCAAGCCAAAGTTAGTCTCCCCTATAGACCCTTCTTTGTCCGGCTGTTCCATAGCCTGCCCCTGGCCGTCTTGGCCAAAATCAATCGCGATCTTGCAAGATGAAACCCGCCGCCGATATTGCACCTTCCAAGAATTTCTTTCCAGTAGCCGGTACTCGATGGATTCGGGTCATATGCGCTACTCATGTCCGAGCAGTCCGGACCACTGTCGAATCTGAATCGGACTAAAACCGGGAACCCGAGCCAGTTAACCTATCGGCTCTTGACGCTGATTGAGAATTTCGCCACTCGCGACCGCATCCCCATTTCGGGCCTTACATATGTGTTCATATGGGAAACTCCGTATTAACACTATATGTTAATGTCATGCTCATAACATCGGATTTGAACGGGTCACCATGATCGCAGTTCAAGAAGCATGGAAAGCAGGGCTGTTGCGACCTCAATTTTGGTTGCGCAACATCGTGGCGGGCGTCGTCGTCGGCGTGGTGGCCCTGCCGCTGGCCATGGCGTTCGCGATCGCCTCCGGTGCCAAACCCGAGCAGGGCCTGTATACATCGATCGTGGCGGGCTTTCTGGTATCGATCTTCGGCGGTAGCCGTGTTCAGGTCGCCGGTCCCACGGGAGCCTTCATCGTCATACTGTCCGGAATCACGTCCAAATATGGTATGGACGGTTTGCAGATCGCGACGCTGATTGCCGGCGTCATGCTTTTGCTGCTGGGAATCACCCGGCTCGGCAGCGTCATCAAGTTCATTCCCGATCCGGTCATCGTTGGGTTCACGACTGGAATTGGCGTCATTATCTGGGTGGGCCAATGGAAGGATTTCTTCGGCCTCCATCCCGTCGTCTCTGAGCACTTTCACGAAAAACTCTGGCATCAGTTGCAAGCTCTGCCGTATCTGGATCCCGCCACAACGGGACTGGCGATACTCAGTCTCATGATCGTCATCTACTCCTCGCGCGTGCCCGGACTGAGACGCGTACCGGGGCCACTGGTGGCGATGGTTGTGGCCACGACCATTCAGTGGTTGTTTCGTTTCGATGGCGTCGTCACCATCGGCAGTGCTTTCGGCGGAATCCCCACTGGATTGCCGCATTTCACACTTCCCGAGATCACGCCGGCGCGCGTAATCGAATTGATCGGCCCAGCCTTCACGATCGCAATGCTGGGGGCGATCGAGTCGTTGCTATCGGCAGTGGTTTCCGATGGCATGGCGGGAATCAAGCACGATTCCAATCAGGAGCTTATCGGTCAGGGCATCGCCAACATTGCGGCGCCGCTGTTCGGTGGATTCGCTGCTACCGGAGCTATCGCGCGGACCGCGACCAACATTCGCAACGGCGGCACCAGCCCGATTGCCGGCATCACTCACTCCATTACGTTGGTGCTCACGATTCTGTTTCTGGCACCTCTGGCCGCCAGTATTCCGCTGTGTGCACTGGCAGCGATCCTGTTTGTGGTGGCTTACAACATGAGCGAAGTGAAGCACTTCGCGAGAATGGTGCGCCGCGCGCCGCGTGCTGATGTGGCGATCCTGCTCATCACCTTTGGGTTGACGGTATTCGTCGACCTGGTCGTTGCGGTAAATGTCGGCGTGATCCTGGCAACGCTCCACTTCCTGCGGCGGATGGCCTCCAGTGTCGAAATCCAGCAATTGACCGAGCATGACCTCCAGGGCGATCTGAACGACAAAGGACTTTCCAAGCTGCCGCCCGGAGTACTGGTCTATACGATCGAAGGCCCATTCTTTTTCGGAGCGGTGGAAAATTTTGAGCAGGCTTTGGCCCATACCCACACCGATCCGCGTCTGTTGGTTATCCGGCTGAACCACGTACCCTTCATGGACATTACCGCCCTGCAGACACTCGAAGAAGTGATCCAAAATCTGGCGCGTCGACACGTCGGTGTCGTCCTGTGCGAAGCCAATGCACGTGTGAAGGGAAAACTGGAAAAGGCCGACATCCTGAAACTGATTGGAGCCAGCGGATATTTCGATGAACTTTCGGCAGCGCTGGCTTACAGCACGACGATACCGCATCGGGCGCCGCGATCAACGCCTTGATGCACCCATTTTCGCCTTGGTGCGATAAGTGACGCCGTGCTGCTCGAGGTATTCCCGGACGAGCTGGCGCACGACCTGAGAGGGCTTCAGATCCTGAGCTGCACAAAGATTTTCAAACGCCTTCTTCTTGACCGGATCGATGAGAACGGTAAGACGGGCAGTTTTGGTTTCCATAGTTCCGCATGATTGATCGGCATGTTAATTATATTGTAATCCGATTGGATGGAACCGTGATGCGAAGGGACCAGATAACACCTACGTCTGTTTGACGAGGCTCCTTTCATCAGCGCCGGCCCCATACTTCTGGTTGAATCTTTCCGGATCCCGGGCTTTGAGCAGGCTATTAGCCTTCACGTTGGTTTCCGCGACAAAGCGTTCGAACTCCTCAGGCGAGCTAAAGCCCGGTACACGCACGAGAGAGGAACGGTACAGGCTTTTCTACAAAATTCTATACGATAGAAATACCGAAAAGCTGCCACTCGCGCACGCTCACTTCGGGCAGGGTCCGCCTACAGTCGCTTTGTGCCTGGGCTTCCTGGACCTGTTAAGCGGCGTACAAGAAAGCCCTGACCCGTCCACGAAGAAGAGTACCCCTGAAAGCGCCCATTGGCCAACGGGCGGAATGGGCTGCTGAGCGCCCTGGCGGCGCACACTGGCATTTCCGTTATCGCTCACATCAAAGCTATGATGCGCGACAATATCTATTGTCCTACGGTAACGCTGGCCTCTTCGGACAATAGACTGGTTCCGGTTTGGTTAGTCGCTGAGACCTTAAAATAATAAGTCATTCCACCTGTGAGCCCGGATATCGTTGTGCGCCGGCGCGTAACCACGGTTTGAACGGGAACGGCATCCTCTCCGTTCGCGCTAGCGCCCTGATAGACGTTGTAGCTTTGCGCCCCAGGTGCGGACGCCCATGTCAAGGCCACCTGCCCATTATTGACGCGGGCAGTTAGATGCTTCGGCACGGCGGGTGGCCCATCAAGCCGGAACACGATACCCGCTCCGAATGCCCCACCTGCCGGGGCAGTGCCGTATAGCCGACTATCGTTGCCCTGAAGCAACGTGTTATGCGGATTAGCGCCATCGTTGCCGTTAAATGTATGCAACGTAATCAGGCTCCCGTTCGGCGTTAGCTTGAAAACTGTCCCGAAGCCCGCTTCTACGAAGGCAGCACCCCCATATTGGGTCGCACCATAAAAATTGCCATCGCTCGCCTGCACCAAACCCGCGTATGGATAGGCACCATCGCTGCCACCGCTGAACGTGTAAAGCGTCGTCAACTCACCACTTGGCGTGACGCGGAATATGGTGCCAAATCCGATTGTGCCGAACGAACTGGTGGGCGCTGTTGTTCCGTAGAAATTGCCGTCACTGCCCTGGACCAGCGCTGCGCCCGGGTTGCCACCGTCGGCACCACCAGTGAATGTGTATAGGGTGGTCAGCTCGCCTGCCGGCGTGATTCTGAACACGCTGCCATAGCCGCTGAATCCAGAATCAGTGTTGGTCGTTCCATAGAAATTGCCATCGTTCGCTTTGATCAGACCGCCGTAGGGGGAGCCAGTAAACGTATACAGGGTTTTGAAAACGCCCCGGCGGTTAATTCTAAATACCGTTCCGCCGGCGCTAGTGGGATAAGTGGTTCCATAAAAATTCCCGAAGTCGCCACGGACCAGCGCCGTTAGCGGATGGAAGCCTTCTACCCCACCGCCGAAAACGTGCAGTGTAGTAAGCACACCGGCAGAGGTGATCTTGAAGACCGTTCCGTATCCGCCCGGAGCGCTCGCATTTCCACCATTTGACGTGGTGCCGTAAAAGTCACCATAACCACCGGCCGTGACACCGCCGTACGGATAGGCTCCGTCGCTGCCATTACGGAACGAGTATAGGGTCGTTACCTGCCCACGCGTGGACATTCGGAAAACCGTCCCCGCGCCCGATGCACCCCCCTCCCCCGTGGTCCCATAAAGATCGCCGTCCGCGCCCTCGATGAGGGTCGATTGAGGCCCTCCGCCTTCACAGGCAATCGATGGGTGAGCGCACCCTTCAAACGCGTGCAGCGTGATTTCGGCGCTCACCGCCGACGCAGAGCAGATCATAAGAGGAACAAAAAGCGCCACCTTGCGTGGGCGGATTCTTGACTGGATCATGTGTTGCCTGTTTGCAATTGGGATTCTTGGGAGGTGTAAACCACAACCTACAACATGTTACGATCGATATTGGGTTGGCGTGAACAAAGCGCAGCATGCCTACGATTGACACCTGTAAACGGGCGCGGCTTTCACGTCGTTATTGCCTTTGCAAGGAGGCACCGCAAAGCAGGCGCTAGGCAATGGCAGAAATGGGCCGGGACCGCTTATCGTCGATGTGTGCCAGAAGCGGCAATTGACCAGTCGAAATGAGATGCTCGGAAGCGGACATTCGCTTCTTTACGTAGCGCAGACTAGCCGGAGGCATAATCCTCCGCTCCACGAGCATCCCGGAAACTTACTCTCTTCGTAGGTTATTCTCGATCGTCGGATTACGCTGCCGATGGCGGTCAATCCTACACGGGCTTAATTCTTCCTGCCGACGATGGTGACAGCTACCATATCTCCTCTGTCCACTGTGAGTCCCGACGCTTCGCAGTCATAACTGTTTCCGCTATCGACCTTCACGGTCACCAGCTGCGATGTAGTCGTGTTAGCGCATCTCACTACGAAAGGAGAGGCAGCCCAGCCAGCCGTGCCCGCCACGGGGCTCGATGACTTGCTGGTTTCCGCGTATAACTTCTGTACCTCTGCTGCAGAAAGAACGCGGTTGTAGATCCGGAGCTGGGTCAGGCTGCCCGACATATATCCGTCCCATCCAAAGCTGCCTTGGGGGAATTCCTGAGTACCGAGAACGAAGTCGTGGTAGCCCACATTGGAGACCGGCTCCGGGGAGGAACCGACTTCGCTTCCATCAAGGTATACAACGGAGCCCTGAGGCGAGAGTGTCCAAGTAATATAGTGCCACGACCCGACCAGGTTGGGGACAACGGTGATCGTGTCAAAGAGATTGGCGCCGTTCTTGTCGTCGCGAATGAAGATACCGTTTGCGGATGGAATGGAAACAACGACATCGTTGCCTGCAGCCCCGTCGTCATCCCCGAATACTGCGGCCCCACTCGCCGCCTCAGTGTATGTCCAGAAAGAGACGCTCATCGAGCTCATGTCGGGCAGCACCGGACCAAAATAGATGTAACTGCTGAATCCATTGAAGCTGTACGCATGGTTTGGATTCCCCACGTTATCCGGAACCAACGTCGCGCTGTAAACGGTGCCGTTGTAGCCGTGACCGCTGGCATCGTTCGCATTACCATCAAACGGGTAGTACGCTACCAGCCCATCTGACAAGGAAGCGTGCGCCTGACTGGCCAACAAAACTTCCGATGCAACCATTGCGGCGATGCCGATGCACTTCAACTTCATGACAAAACCCTCTCCTTTTACTCAACAAGAGCCGTGATCAAGGTAATCGACCTGCAAATTAAATGAAGACAAGAAAGCAACTATAGCGGGCGTAGGGTGCGCGCCGTATACCAATTCAATTTCCTAAACAACGTAGGTGCACAATGCACACCTACTCAAGGGATACGCCCGATACCGGTCATTCGTGAACGGCGGCTTCGGGCTGACGGGATCGATTCGAGCTGAAGTGCCAGACCAAGCCGGTCGAAGACAGAAACTCATTGTCAGAAAAATGGACATTCATCCCATTTGTCAGGCGCTCTAAGCAACTTTTGCATAACGCTTTGCAGCTCCGCGCATGTCAATGCAATGAACCCAACACGGCGGTGCCGACGTCACAGCTTCTTCAGCACAAAGACGCGGTGGAAAATAACTTCATTGGAGCTGGGACGAGTATCAGTGGCCGGATCGACGTAATAGCGAGTGGTGGTATCGATCGGTGTCCCGAACGGGATGCCGACAGGACTGGTCGCGGTCGGCTGCGGAATGGTGAAGCACACCGGCTCATTACTGCAGTCATAGCTGACGGTGAATGCATACAAATCGCTATAGGTGCTATAACGCGGATCGCTAGGACCGCTGACGCCACCCATGATCAGCGCAGTACCTTGCAGCTGCACGTTGTTGATACCCATCACTCCAACGTGATAGAGATCGTTGGTAACGGAATGGCTGACATAGGTTGCCTTGCCGGTGTCAACGTGATTGACGCCCACCACCAGAATCTTGTCCTGCAGCGATGACGGCACCAGTCCCGTCACTTCATGGGTATAGAGCGCGTCGGAATTGTCGACGTTGCACAGAATTCCAACCTGGATGCAATGGTAGTTGTTGGTCTGTGTCAGCAACTGCGTGGTTTCGGTGATCGAATACGAGTTGCCATAGCTCGCCAGTAACTGCTGCACGAGCTGGTCACGCGCAGTCTGGAGACTGCTGCTTTCGTTGACGCCATCGCCGGGTACGCGACTGACCGGGGTCGGCAGCACCACCGAACTGTGCCGCCCTGTCGGCGTCAGTTGCAGAAACGCGATCGGGATGCGGTTGATGTAATCCTTCATCTGCGCCGTATCGTTTGGATACGCCAGCCGGATCAGCATCGTGTAGGTATCTGCCAACAAGCCGGTTCCCATATGCAAGGGCACGGCATTGAGCGGCATCGCCAACAGATTGATCGCTGAAGATGGAAAACCCAGGGCGACGAGCTGCTTGACGATCTGGTTATAGGTCGTGCGGTCGGCAGTCATCACCACCACCGACAGCTGCGTGAACACGTTCTGACCAGCGACGCCGGACCCGGCGGTCTTGATCGTGTCCATGTTGATGCTGTCGGTCAGGCTTTCAAACACCTGCACCGTCCCAGACTGCCCGGGCCGGCCCGGAAGGCTGGAGTAATAGCGCGTGTACAAATACGGCGTGATGCCGAAGTAAGTCATCGGCGGCGGCGTTTCCATGATCATGACCAGCGCATCGCTACTGGTCATGCGCGTGCCGAGGCCGAGGTTGCTGCCGACGAACGGATAACCGTATGGCCCATCGGGATTGGAGAAGAAGCACACCACGCCGGGCGTGAAGCAATTAGCGGGATCGAGAAAATTCCATTGATAGGCGGTGACACCGTATTGACTGGAAATGCCGGACGTAAACGCCTGCGTCAGCGCGCTCAGGTTCGACACGTTCCACGCCGCCAGCGCGGTACTCGAAGCCAGGGAAAGCAGGCCGCAAACGAAGGACAGCAGCAATTTCTTCATGACGCACTCAATCCAAACTTAAACGGAAACCGGCAGACGACTCGCGCCGTCTGCACGGTTAACTTGACTCAGGCAGGTCAACCCGCCAGCCCCCCGAAATTCACCATCCGTAGGCTCGGGCTCACTTCCCCACGCATGCGGCGCCGTAGGAATTGAAGTCCGCCGTGCTGCAATAGCCGCCAACCGGCCAGTAGTCGCCCATCGCCGCAGCCTGCTGGTCGATCGGCAGTTGCATGACAGCTTGGTAGGACTGCGTGAAGGTCGCAGCCGCGTCGGTCTGGCGGATGATCAGCGCGTTGTAGTAATGAACGGGTGTGTTGATGCCCCATGCCCTCTGCGTGCGGTCGTAAACCACGTCGGTCGGCAGATCCAGTGCTCCCCAGGGAATCCAGGTGGCGCTGAACGCCTGCATCGCGGCAGCATTAGGCTTCGAGCCCGGATCGCTGACAACGAAGGTGACAAAGCCGTTGGGACCGATCACCGACTGATCGTCCGGTATGCAGCGATTGGCGTTGGTTGTGTACGGATCGTCGGTGCAGAAGGACCAGAAATGCACCTGACGGTCGAGATAGACGGGCTCGCCGGCGCGCGTATTAGGAAAGGTGGGAGAGCGGTAGCGAACGACGTAGAGATTGTTCTTGGTGTTGGGCGCCAGAAATTCGCGGCTCAGAACCGTGCCCATGTAGCCATCAGCCCCGTTCGGAAAGTAGATACCGCCGCCATAGGGACTGGTGAGCGTCCAGACCGCCGGATAGGTCACCGGGAGCGCCTGTTTGGCAGTCGGCGCCGAACCGATGAAATCGGAACTGGCGAGGCGTCCCCACGGCGTGGACAAGGGATCGGGCAGGAACGGCCTGACGGCGCAGTTGCTCAATACCTTGCCTTTGACCGTAATCAGCGGCAGCACCGGAGTGGTGGCCCCGGCCGCGGGATCGTTGGGATCGGTCGAGTGGTAGATCCGGTAAGCCACGGTCACCGACGTATTGGTGCCGGTATAGATTGTGTTCTGCGCCGGCTGGGCCGGCTTGGGCCCGAAGACGACATAGGCTGTGTAAAACCCGTTGGCCGTACCCGAGACATAGGGATTGTTCTGCCCGGGGTTCGGAACGATATTGACGTCGGCGATATGGTCGATGAGAACGCCGCCCGCGTTGCCGCCGCCGGTATAGACCTCCAGCGAGGTGAAGCGGGCAAACGGGAACTGTCCGTGAATCGTTACCTTTTGGCCCATGGTTCCGAGCAACGGCGTGCCCCAATAGGTCGTGGAGCTGGCTTCGGGATAGTTGATGTTCCTGATTCCCGTGGTGTCGGATTCCGGCCCCCCTTGCGAGGTCCATCCAGTGCATCGCGCCGATGCACTGGATTCACCCACCGGCGATTGGGCATGGCTCACTCCCGCCACCGCAAGCGCGGCGACAGTGGTGCCGATCAATCGGAAAAATGTGTAGCTGTAGCTTGACATTGTTAATACCCTAGATCGTTGTGTGGCGTGTGCGTCGAATGAACCCGCGAAATGAGTGACAAGATGTGCAATCCAATGGACCCGAAGCTTCATATTTATTTTTTATTTGCTAGCGCAATTCGGGCCATAAGTGGCGGGAAACGTAGCTAAGCGACCGCAATATGGTGGAATTGCGCCTGCGTATTCTTCCCCTTCGTGAACGAGTTCGCCATTGCACGCGCACCGATGTGGAGCACTTCCAATGACCATCCTCAAGCCAGCCGCACCACCCTCAGTGCGTCTTTCCACGTGAATCCCCTGTCGAATGTTGCCGCCGATATATTTATACACGGGGAATGTTGCAGAATTCCGCCACCGGCGGCGAGTGGCACGAATTCACTATTGACGATTGTTGCCAATCTCCTGCCCTGGTCACTGCGACTGCGCCTTGGCCGACGCCCTTGCGGACAGCAGGCCCTAAGGTTGTGCAACGCCGGTCATGAAAGCGGCACGGATCGCCCGTCCACATACCACCGACTGGTAGTAAGGAGAGGCAGTCGGCGTGGTCCCCGCTGTCGTGTCATAACGCGCGACGATGCCGTAGTACGTCTTACTGGAATCAATCCAGGGATAGAATCCGAATTTGCCGGGGCTGCTGTAGGTGCCATCACCCGTCGCAGGGTCATCTTCAATCCAGTGCGTAATGGCGTAGTGCCAGCTCTCGCTAGCCGGCAGCGGTGAATACACCGCCAGCGGATGTCCATGGCTGTCCGCGCAGGCGGGATCGTAGGGATTCGTGCAAACGGCGTAAGGATCACTGGCAGTCGGTCGAAGCAACGAGCGCATGACCAACGGGTTACTGATCCGCAACAGCCCCTGCAGAAACGCCGCATAATCGCCGGGCGTGGTCTCCACGCCGCCGGCCGGGATCGGCGTCACGAAATTCAGACTGATGGCGATGCCTTTGCTGCCCATCGCGGTCATGATTGCGTTGGCAAGGTTGGCATCCTGGTAATTGGCGCCGTTCATCACACCGGCAATGCTCGGATCAGCTCCTGCCTCAAAGACTTCGAGATGTCCCGAGTTGTAGCTGAAACGGCCGATATCCGCGCTCGTGCGTGTGCCGTTAGGCACGGAAGGCGTTGCGCCATTGCGGTTCTGAACACAGTCTCCGACGGTCGCTGTGGCGTTGTACGAACAGTTGTCGGCCATATTGTCATAGCCGCTGGTGAAGTTCAGAAACGGCACATCGGCGCCCGGAATCTGCCACTGGTTGTTCACAGACTCTGCATGAGCTTCCGCCACGTAGGTGCCGTAAAGCCATTTGCTCGCCGAGGCGATATAGAGCGGTGTCGTACGCGAGTAGTTGTAAGGCCCCGTACCGGCCGGCTGCACACTGCCAGAGGCACTCAGGCCGAGGCTGGGATCGGCGATGATCCCGGCAATATTACCGATCTCCCAGTAGAAACCATTATCGCCGCCTGCACTGTTATGGCTGATCGCGCCACAGGATGATGCGGGGCTGGGATTTGTGGCGGTGGCCTGAGCCGCGGAGATCTGTTGATCCAATCGGCTTGTCACCTGCAGAGTAACCGATTGCTTCACCGTCCCGCCGCGACCGGTGCAGCTGAAACTATAGGTATAGCTTCCCCGCAACCAGGGCTTGACCGTGGTCGGGTGTCTGGCGGCGCTGCTGGATGTCGCCTTGTTGCCGTTCCAGGCGCCGCTGGCGCTGCACTTGGTGGCGTTGGTAGAGGACCAGGTCAGCGTCGCACTACCGCCGAGCTGGATCTGCGCAGGCGTGACAGCGAACGTCAACGTGGGAGGCGATTTGTCTGTCCACCACGCACCTGCGTATGACGGATAGGTTAGTGGAATGATTGCCACTAACATCAGATACAGTGGCTTTGTTCTTACGATCAGATGACGCACTCGGCTAGCCTCACGTGGGTTCCGCTCAATCCAGCAGTTCATTCCTGCATTTTTCACTGTCGATGCCGATCGAACATCGTATCGGAGATGCTGAGAGGCACCATAACCAGAATTGCAATTAACGAGCCTGCAGGCATTCGGATGACACGGTTGGCAGACGGCCTTTGGTCGGCCTGTTACCCGGTCTCGCGATCTTTTTGCCAAAGAAAAAGGGCGTGTCGGCAGCCTGCCCGCAGATGACGAGCAAACGAGCCATTCAAGGGCATGTCCGGATATCATTATTTTTTGCGTTTATACCGTTAACTGTTGGTCGCAAGCAGCCAACGGTATTAACAATCGCAACTCCGGAGCCGCCGCCATGATTTTGCCTCGCCATGCATTACTCGTCACCATCCTGTTCTGCGGCGCAGCTCAGGCCGAAGACTGCTGGAATGGTCCCGGCGGTATCGGTTCACGTCTGGACTCGACCGCGAACATCGATGCGCCGCAAGGCGGTTCGGTGACTCTGAACTTCTCGTTCAATGCTGCCTGGGAAAACATGGTGTTTGTGTGCGACGCAGCGACACACCAGCTGCTGACTACCAAGGGTAATTATTCGCGCGACCGCTCGGACTGGACCTCGCCCAATAACGGCCGAGCCGCAACGTATGTCATTGCCGCGTTCCACAAGAAAATTTCGCCCGATGCTGGCGATGCTGGCAGCTACCCATGGCGGCAAAGTGCGATGCACGATCTGACGCCAGATCCCTTAAAACAGCGCCAGCAGCAGCAGTTCGGCTTCAATGACGAAGGGGGTCTGCGCTTCGACAATGCGCTGGTGACGGTCAACTACACCGGCGATCGCACTCCGCGCCCGCCCCGGCCGACCGTATCGCTGAGCATTGCTCCGTCCAGCGTGGTCGCTGGACCGGCCATCACGGAGACGATTCATTGGGTACCGTTGACGGGTTCACACATGGCTGGCGCGGCGGTGAATGGGCAGACCGGCGCACAATCTGCAGCGCCCGCACCGCGCCTACAGACACACAGCACGACCGATAGCGTGCGCACTGTGCACACGCTGCCGAACGAATTGGAGCATGATCCAAGCGTGCTCAACAACGCTCCCAATCCCATCCATATAGAGGGCGGTGGCGCGATAGAGCATGGCGGCGTGATCGAGCGTGGTGGTGTGGCTGACAGTCCGGGTCCGGTGCCCAGGGTGAACATCTCATGGTCCTCGACCAACGCTGACAAGTGCAACTGGGGTGGCGAATTGTCCGGCGAGGCACCCCCCAGCGGGCAAATGGGGATCAACGGCATCAACGGGGAGCTCACCATCGGCGTGCACGAATATCGCCTTACCTGCAACGGCGGCGGCGGTACCAGCGATAGCGCCTTAGCACGACTGACTGTGACACCGGCACCGCCGACGGTATCGCTCACGGTCGCCCCGACTACCATCAAGCCCAGCCAGAACGCCACACTGACCTGGGCGACGACCGGTGCAAACACTTGCCACGCGTCAGGTGAAACCGGTTGGAGCGGCGCCGAGCCACTCGCCGGCACACTCAGCGTGTCGCCAAATATACGCGGTGCCCATGTCTACAAGCTGAGTTGCGACGGCGACGGCTTTACCTCAACCACGGCCACCGCGACGCTAACCGTTAACTGACGCCGCTGCGATGCGGCAACCAACCCTCACAAGAACTCGCGCAGGGCCGCCAAGAAGGTATCGAGCTGGTCGTGGTGAAGCCAGTGTCCAGCCTTCTCGAACACGAGTGTTCGGCGATTGCGGAACTGCCCCGTGCGCTGATCAGTTTCGGGATTTGCCGTCCAGCTTTCGGTGCCCCAGCACAGTAGTGTTGGGGTGCTGATCTCACTCCAGAACGCAGTGAGGTCCACCGAGAAATCTTCAGGAAGAAACGTACCGACAACAGGATCAAATTTCCAGTCATAGCCATCGGCATGAAGGCGCACGCCATGCACGGCCAGATGACGCGCCTGCTCCTGCGAAAGATGCGGATTGGCCGCAGCCATGCGTGCAACTGCTTCGTCAACGGTGGCGAAGCGTCGCGGCGCTCGCGCTGCTGTTTCGCGCCGCTTTTCGATCCACTCGCGAGTGCGCTTCACTGGGCCGAGTTCCGCCCAGCCCGCAAGCACTTTCGCTGAAGGTCCAAGGCCGTCGACAAGCACCAGCTTGCTTACGCGTTGCGGAAAAATGGCGGCGTAGCGCGCGGAGACGTTGCCGCCGAATGAGTGGGCAACGATGGTGAGCCGCTCATGGCCGAGCGTATCGATTAAATCGGCGAGGTCGAGCACGTGATAAGGACTGAGATACGCGCCGTCCGGCGACCATTGGCTATCGCCATGTCCGCGCGAGTCGGGGGCGACAACGTGCCAGCGGTGCCGCAGCGCGCGCGCCGTCCAGTCCCAGCTGCGCGCATGGTCACGCAGGCCGTGGACGAGCAGGAGCAGAGGCGCGCCTTCATTTCCCCAGTCGAGATAATGGAGCTTCAGTCCCTGTGAAACATAAGTTCGCGAGACTGGCTCAGGTTCCGCGGCGGCTGGAGTTTTCATACGAAGGCGCGCTCGGCTCCAAGGGGAGTCGAGCGGAGATAAGCGTCATAAGTCATTTGGTATTCGGTGTCCGGACTATTTCGGGGCCGGTCGGGTTGCAAGCAATAATGGTGAACTGGTTCGGACCTGGGCGCCAGTTGCAACGGTCTAGAAATACAAAATCACGCTCAAAATCACGCCGCCGCTTTGTGGCAGGCTGCCGAACTCCGAATGCCGGCCGCCTACGTATTCCTCGAGATAGGCTGCTACCGTCCAGCGTGCGGATGCATCGTACTTCACAGATGCTTGTATCAAGGATGAGCCATCGTCGGTATCGATGATCCCGAATGTGCTGAGCTCGAGCTTGGACAAGAAGGCGTCCGCCCAATCCACGCGCAGGAAAATCTGCTGGCGTGTCGCCGGGTCCTGACGATCAGATGCGTAGGCGCGAAGGTACCACAGCGCTTCCTTTGTTCCCGCAACATCGCCTTGTGCGTCTTCTTTCGCGAACCATTCCTGCCAGTCGCCATGCGAGAAGCCCGCCTGGTGGTAATGGTATTCGAGGTTCACAGTAACTTTGGCCGCATCGGTCCATGAGGCACCAGCCGCAAGATCATTGCGGAAGCGCCGGTCAGCGCTGCCGATCAAGAGCGGCGCATCCGCCGGCAGCGCCCCGGTCTGCTTACCAAACGCCTCTGCTTCGGCAGCCAGCGGCAACTGCGGTCCGGCCGCCCATTCCGCATAGGCGACGATGCTGCGACCAATACCCTGCGAAAGGTTCAGACCTAGGCGTGTCTGGTTTCCTTCGCGGAACACCAGCGCTTGCGGACTCAGATCGGCCATGTGCCAGCTCATGCTGAGAAGCCAGCGGCTACTGCCGTTGCTGCGATCGAACTGCGGATTCAAAGCGCTCGGCGGCGGCGCCTGGAGCGGACGCGGCTGCTGCAGCTGCGGCGCGTAAGCCAGGCTAAGCGATCCATCATTCCAAATGCTCTGGGCATGCACCATGGCAGCGCCCAAGCGATTCTCGCGCAGCGCAGACGGATCCAGTGAAGTCTGAGGAAGCTGTGAACGTGAACGGAAAAAATCGGTGGGGTTGAAGCCCAGCGCGACGCCGTTGCGCAGATTGATGCGCCCCGCTTCCAGGTAGCGACGTGTTGCCGGCTCCCAAGTCAGATAGCCTTCGCGCAATTCATTTCTCACCGTCTGGCTGGATATGAAATCGAAATCGCTTTCTTTGAGCACGTCGAAACGGTCGCTCAGTCGGGCCGACAGTGTCGGTGCGAGATTCCATTGGTCGATTGCGTCGAAGCTCGTTCGGTTTTGCCAGGTATAGCCGGCAGAGGCTGGCGGCGGCATCGCCACCCCACTGCGCGACCATGCGCGGCTGAACGCGTCCTCAATATAGAACCGTCCTTTCGATAGCCGCGCCGGAGCCGTGTTCGGCAAAGCTTGCTGCACCGCTTGTGGAATCAGATCGAGATCGCTGTTCTGGTCGGTGTCCGCTGATACAGCCGTTGAGGTCAGCGCCAACAGCATTGCCGCGCCAACCGCGGCACGAGACGACACGGCGCGGAATGTGGATTCAGGTCTCAATCGGCCGGGACCCGCGGCATATAGTCGCGCTGGAACCAGGCCTCGGGAATATCCTGGTAGCGTGCGTCAGAATTGCTCATGGTCGTAACAAGCTTCGGATCGACCGCGTCGATGATGATGGTTTCGGTCGGCCGCAAAGCGCCCAACAGCGTTGCATATGCATGGTAGTAAGCAATCTTCAGTAGCCGTCCGCTGTCGGCGTAGAACTTACCTTTGACGGGATGAAGCGTTGTCTGCTCCAGCCAGTATTCGATGCGGCCGTAAATCGCGTCTGGCGTGGTGGCAGCCAAATCCAGGTGCCAGCATTCGCGTTCCTTGCGATCGGCATCCTCAAGCTTTTCGTCGCCAATGAGCTTGGCCGTATAGTCGCGCGCGAAATTGACGGTCACCACGTCGCCGTCGGAAGCCTGTCCGATCAGGCGCTGCTGCGGCGAGATGCGGATGCTGGCTTTGGAGGATGGATCGTAAAACCACATATTGCTGCCGTTGAAGAGCACCATTTTGCCGGCATCGCGCGGCGGCTCGGAATAACGCACCAAGTCGCTGAACTGCCGCGTCGCGGGATTTTCCCGCGCATAGACCGTTAGAACCACGCGGTCGCGCGGCATGCCTCCAACGTACTCCACTAGCGTATTGGTCAGGCGGAACGCCTTCCCCGGATTGCGCACGCTGTCAGCTGTCGCCAGCATTTGCTGTGCCGTCAGCGGCAGCGATGACGGTGGGGCGGTCGTTTCCGGCGCGGAGGCGCCGTGCGCTGCCAGCGACGCAGCAAACACCACGAACACTAACGGAGCGAGCGAAAATTTTTGTTTGATGGAGTAAGCGATCATCGGTTCGCTCTCATCTCATATGTGCCGTAGCGCATCCACGACCTGCATGCGCGCGGCGCGGTTCGCAGGAATGAGCGCAGCGACGGTCGCCATCGCCACCAGACCCAGTCCGACGATTAGAACCAATCGACCGCTACCATGGGTCAACAGTCTGAGCGGAATCGGCGCGGCCTGTCCTGGTGGAGTCCAGCTCATGCCGGCTCGATTGACGACAGCTGCAATGACTGCGGCCAGCATCAGACCCACGCAGACGCCGACAATGCCCAGCATCCAGCCTTCGATTACGAACTGCCAGCGGATACTGCTTCGGCGCACACCCATGGCACGTGCCGTACCGATCTCATTGGTGCGCTCCATCACGCTCATGCTCATCGTATTGACGACAGTAAATAAAACGATCGTGCCCATTACGATGACAATGAACATGAAAATTGTGCTGAACATACCGATGACCTGCTCGTACTGCGGCTGCAGCTCGGTAAAGTCGCGGACCTCCAAGTCGAGGCCATGCAACTTAATCAGATCGTTCAGGCGCGCGCGCGCGGCGGTCATATCGCTGGTGCTGCGCAATTGCACGACGATAGCAACCGCTTTATGGGCGCCACGGCCGTACAGCAGCTGCTGAGCCAGCTTGATGTGCATGACCACCGTGTTCTCGTCCAGTTCCTTGATGCCCTCAGGCTCGGCCTTGCTCACCACCATGCTTACCACGTTAGGTGCGCCAGCGGCGGTGGCGGCGAGCAGATCGAGGCGCGGGCTGCTATCAGCCGGTGCAGGCTGAGCAGTATCGTGATCGCGTTGCGTCAGCTCAGTCAGGTCTGTGCGCGATGGCGGCATGTCGCTATGCCCAGATACTGCAGTTTGCGGCGGCGTCGGACAGTTGTGAACTTTGAGCTTCACGCAGAGACCTAGGATGCGCGCGACTCCCACGCCGACCACACCACGGGTTTCGTCATCGTCGCGCAGGCCTGAGTCGTCTAGAGCGTCAGCTGTTGCGATGCCATCGGTGAACATATGGTGCTCGTCCCATTGACGCATACGGTCTCGGTCCGAAGGAACGACGCCCAAACCGAAGAAAGTCTTCGACGCATCGATGTCGAAATTGCCGGCGATACCGAAGAGTGACACCGTCGGCGTAACTACGGCCAGCATCGGCTTGAGCACGGGATCGTCATCGATCATCCGGATCATTCCGATATAGTCGTCGATGCCATAGGCCGATGGATTGCCGGCCCCGAAATCGAAATAGCCATTGTGGAACACCGAGAGATGCCCGGTGCGCCGCACGGTTGATGTTTCGAACCCAGTCACGAGGAAGGCCATGAACTGGCCGAAAAGCACCATTGCGATCGCGCCCACGGCGACTGCGCCGATGGTCATAGCCGAGCGGCGCGAATTGCGTAGTATGTTGCGCAGCGCGATCTTGAACAGGATCACGCGCGCAACTCCACCAGTCTGCCGTCACGGATCGTGAACGTATCATCGGCGTGGGAAATCAGTTGCGGATCGTGAGTCGAGAACACGAAGCTGGTCGCGTGCTCGCTCTGTGCATGCCGCATCAACGCAATGATCGCCGCACCGGTGTGACTGTCGAGATTGGCGGTCGGCTCGTCGGCCAGCACCAGCTCCGGCTTCTTCACGAGTGCGCGCGCGATCGCCACGCGCTGCTTTTGGCCACCGCTGAGCTGGTTCGGTCGGTGGTGCTGCTGCGCCGCCAGATCAACAGATTCGAGCATCGCCAGCGTGCGCTTGTGGCGCTCAGCGGCTGGCATACCGAGAAGCAGCAGCGGATACTCTACGTTTTCGTAAGCCGAGAGCACCGGAAACAGGTTGAAGTTCTGAAAGATGAATCCGATATTACGTGCGCGAAAATCCGTGACGCGCCGGTCCGATAGCGCCGCGACATTTTCGCCACAGACTTCAATGTAGCCAGCACTGGGCGTGTCGATGCAGCCGATCAAGTTCAGCAGCGTGGTCTTACCGCTGCCGGACGGCCCGACGATCATCGCGAATCGCCGGCGCGGAATCTCGAGGCTGATCCCGTTGACCGCGGTGACTTGCAAGCCTTCGCGGTCATAAGTCTTGACCACCTCGCGCAAGCGCACGGCAGGCGCATCGTTTATCGGCCTAACAGCCTCCGGCGGGGCTTTTGATGAAACGTCACTGCTCATCTGATGAAGTCCGCGGACAAGAAATGAAGGATTAGCCGGCTGAGCAGATTCACTCTAACCGGAACAGCCATAACCCCTCGCGTGCATTCGCTCCAGAATGGAATGAAGCGGAAATTGATTCGCGAGGAGTCAGGCCGCCTTTGCGTCCTTTGGAGCATCTTTGGAAATCGGCGGCACTCCATTGACCGGAACCCTCGATGTAGATTTTGTCCAAGTATCAGATTCCACACACCAACCGTTTGCATGGACGGACACAGCGACGAGCATCAGCACATTCGTGATGACCTGGCGACACACCATCGCATAGTCCACAGTGCTGGAGCGTGTCATGCACTTCTGTGATCGCTGCGTTGCTGCTCAAAAGGGCGCCA
>Ga0265334_10000130_pt1 | contig 47142 bp, 36 predicted proteins | sample 42023metaG_FD_192442 | JGI IMG/M metagenome (GOLD analysis project Ga0265334, IMG submission 192442) | Rhizosphere microbial communities from Carex aquatilis grown in University of Washington, Seatle, WA, United States - 4-20-23 metaG | ecosystem: Host-associated > Plants > Roots > Rhizosphere...
CAGCTTGGTAACATTCCGTCACGGCGGATTCGCTCCATGAAATTGACTTCGACAATCAAATTTTACTGGAGAACAACGAATCCGCCGTTTCTATTTCAGCGTCCGCTGGTGACGTATCCGGGCTAACTAATAAAGTTTGAAACACGACATCGACCATCTCAGAAAGGTCCCCCCGAATAATCAGGGGCTTACGTTCTGTCCCGAGGTGGATGGGCGGACAGTTGTCTGTTTTTCAAACTGTGAACAATGTAATCCAGAAATACACCCCTACTCGAGCGCGGGCTTCATCTCCGGGTCACCCTTTTTCATCGCGCGCTGATAGGCGGGACGCTCGCCGATGCGCTTGAGATAGGCGAGCAAATTGGGCGAAGCGCCCAGACCGCGCCCCGTGACGGCGCGCATGGTGGTCAGCGGGAAGACCATCATGATGTCGGCGGCGGTGAACTCGGGTCCCGCGAAGTACGGTACCTTGCCAAGCCGCTCCTCGCTCATGCGATAGGCGAGTTCCTGACGCCCGGTGAATGCTTGCGCGGCCTGTTTGTTATCGCCGGCCATCCTTGAAGCCACGATGCTCATCATCGCGGCCGGCACGAAGAAGCCGTTGCCAAAATGAAGCCAGTAAAGATAGTCCGGAAAGTTCGGCGCCTCCGAGCCCACCACGAGACGCCCTCCGCCGTGGCGGGCGAGAATGTAATCCATGATCGCGCCCGTCTCCGCCAGCGAAAAGCTGCCGTCGGTGATGATAGGTGCCGTGCCTTGCGGATGCAGGGCCTTATAGGCTGGCGGCGCGGCTCCATTCGGATCGCGCGAATAGGTTTTTAACTCATAGGCAATACCAAGTTCCTCGCAGAGCCATACGATCCGCTCGGATTGCGAGACCCCCAGGTGATGGACAGTGATCATGTTAGAAGTCTCAGCTGGCGGTTTGGTGTGGCGATGCTACTCAAGCGTACAGAGCCCTGCCAGCTCGACGTAGTTCACATCGAGGCGATACCGAGCCCCAACCGCCGTTCCAATATTTTTCCTCAACGATATCTGGCAGAAGCAGCACGCATTCGAAATGATCAGTTTTTGATGAGCAACAACCGTGCGTGACACAGCTATATGGCCGCAATCGAGTCCCGCATCGATCGCGTGAAATCGACCGTATATCCCTGACGTCTGGACTAAAGTCTCACTTTGTTGTTACCTATACATGGATGCATGCTGGTTTCTGGTAATTGGAGTCTGCGTGGAACACAAGGACGATATATGGCCGAGATCTCGCACATACCGCAGTTTCGCGCTTTGGTTATCGAAGATCACGAATTCCAGCGGGATATCGTGGTGCAAATCCTCAAGCTGTGTGGAGCCGTGGCAGTATCCGAAGCAGCCAACGGTGCCGCTGCAATAACGGCGATCGAATCTACCCGGGAAGCCCTCGATATCTTGGTGTGCGACCTGAATATGCCGGATATGGATGGCCTTGAATTTCTACGCCACCTGGGGGAACGCCACTGCGCCAATTCCGTCATTCTCGCCAGCGGCCTCGACGCATCCATTATCAGAAGTGCCGAGGTCATGGGCCGCACATACGGAGTCCGATTGCTGGGAGCGATCGAAAAGCCGATTACGAAAAACAAGCTGCTCCCGTTACTGCTGCGTCATTTCGGACAGCAATTGACACCCTCGCGTCCGCAGGTTCAGTCAATGTCGCCGGCGGAAATCATGAAGGGGTTGGAAAAGCGCCAATTTGTGCCTTTCTTCCAACCCAAGGTTGACATGCGCAGATGCACGCTCGCTGGAGTGGAAGCGCTGATGCGCTGGCGGCACCCCGAATACGGGGTGGTGATGCCAGCGGCGTTCATCTCAGTCATGGAAGAAAACGATCTGATCACCCGCTGCACGTATGACCTATTTGAATCGGCCCTGGTTGCCTGCCGTCAATGGTTCGATCGGGGTTACCTGGTTTCAGTGGCGATCAACGTCTCGGTGGAATCCTTGGCGGATACCACGTTGCCCGATCAATTCAGCTCCAGGGTCGATGCCGCAAATCTGGATCCGGGCTTGATCACGATCGAAATTACCGAATCCACGGCGATGACTGACCTCGGCCATTCCCTGGAAACGCTGGCACGTCTGCGCATGAAAGGCTTTGGTCTGTCGATCGATGACTATGGAACGGGATTTTCCTCGATGCAGCAGCTCACACGCATCCCGTTTAGTGAATTGAAAATCGACCAGACCTTCGTTACGGGGTCGGCGCGCGAACCCGTACTTTCCGCTTTGCTTGAAAGCAGCGTGGGTATCGGGCGACGCCTCGGGCTCAAGACGGTGGCCGAAGGAGTGGAATCAAATGAGGATTGGGAGGTAGCCGCCAAGCTTGGTTGCGACATCGCGCAAGGTTATTTCGTCGCCAAGCCGATGCCTGCAGCCGAACTGTTGGGCTGGTACGAAACCTGGCTTGGGAAATATGGGCGGACTCCGCCGCACAACGCGGTCATCAATACCTGAATCGCGTCAATGACGAGCCGGCAGTGCTGAAGCGTACGGAGACGGCCGTATTGGACCTTTCGGTACTGCGCGAGAGCATCGGCGACCGTCCCGAACTCATTGCGGACGTCATGGCCAGCTTTCTCCTGGCGATAGATACAGAACTCGATGCCCTGCTCAGAGCGGCTGACCAGTCCGACGCCACTATGACCACGCGGGCCGCACACCGCATAAAGGGAGCTGCGCGAGCCGTAGGTGCCACAAGATTGGCGGAGCTTTGCCAATCAATTGAAGCAGCAGCTCACGTTTCCAGCTGGGACTCAGTGCATCGCTGCCTGCAACGCTTTCCTGTCGCCGTCGAAGAAGTGGCCGACGCAATCCGCGGGCCCTAACCAGGGCGAAAACCGTCCGGCCACTTCCCTGACACTATTACTAGGCAGCGTCCGGCAGATCGAAAACGATCACCTCGGCGTTGTGGCCACCCCGCAGCCTCAACAAAGTAGTCTCGACTAATTTCAGGGCGTCGCCGGCTTCGAGCTCAACGTCGTTCGCGTTTAGCGCGCCGCGTGCCATATGCACATAGATGCGCCGTCCCGGCTTCACTTCGAGCGTGGCACTCTCCGCCTCGTTGAACAGTCCGGCATAAACTCGCGCGTCCTGATTGATGAGTAGCGAACCCTCGGCGCGATCGGGCGAGACAATGAGACGCAAACGACCACGCTTCTCGTCAGACGAAAAGCGCTTCTCTTCGTAGCTCGGTTCGATACCCTGCAGACTCGGCTGAATCCAAATTTGCAGGAAATGCACCGGCTCGGTGCTGGAAGGATTGAACTCGCTGTGCCGCACACCCCGGCCCGCGCTCATGCGCTGCACGTCACCAGGTCGGATCGTTGAGCCATTGCCCATAGAATCCTTGTGTGCGAGTTCGCCATCAAGCACGTAGCTGATGATCTCCATGTCACGATGGCCGTGCGTACCGAAACCGGCACCCGCCTGCACTTGATCTTCGTTAATCACGCGAAGCGGACCGAATTCGATGTGCTCCGGATCGAAATAGTCGGCGAAAGAAAAGCTGTGAAAGGATTCGAGCCAGCCGTGCTCGGCATGACCGCGCTCGTTACTGCGTCTGATTTCATTCATGACATTCTCCTTGAGGCATGAAGATAAGGGCGAGCGCGTGAATAAAAAAGAGCAAAATTCAGCTCAAACCAATCGATAAATCGAATGCTTTTGGCACCCGGCTTCGAGTGACCGGCATGCTCGCTGATGGACTGATCAGGGGTGTCGCTGAAGATGTTGCGCGCTCAGGGGCCTGGTCATGACAGACGTAGTCAGGCCGATGCGCATCGGATGAGCGTGAAGTGGTCACTCCTCACAGAGCGCTAGCGCGCGGCAGACCTGTATTATTTTATGAATTAACCATGTAGCCGAACCGAAAAGAACTGCGGTACCTGCGCAAATTTAGAAATCCCCCAAACGGCGACATTCCGGAATTGAGTAAATGAGAACAGTCGGTCCTCGACGGATTACGCTTGGTGTGACGTTGTTCATACTCATACTCATCGCCGCAGTTCCGGCGATCAGATGGCGTGTGGTCTTAGTGGCTCTGAAAGCCGCAGGCCAACTCGAAAGCGTCGACTGGAGCGACCTCGCGTACGTGGGACGGCCCAACTCGGGGATCCGGCTCTCCCGGCTGGATTACCATCGCAACGCGTTCACCGTCATCAATAACCCGATGGATTCGCCGGCCGATCGGGAGCGCGGGCGAACGCTGTTCGCCAACAACTGCGCCCGCTGTCACGGCGGCACCGCGGACGGGGGAGCCGGCCCCGCATTAACCGGCCGAGCATTCACGCACGGCGACAGCGACTGGGCGTTATTTCGCACCGTCAGCCACGGCGTGCCCGGCACAGCCATGCGGCCGGCGCCGCTTTCGCGTGATGACGTGTGGCGTGTCATTGCGTTTCTTCGCCAACTGGCCTTTGATCGCTCTGCGCACGCATATGGGTCCGCCATCGGCAGCACGGCACAGATTCCTGAAATAAAAGTCACAACCCCTGAGATGCTGCAACGCGCGGGCGATGACCTCGACGATTGGCTACTGCCTTCTGCAACGTATTCGGCTCAGCGATTCTCCGGTGACGCCCAGATCAATGCCGCGAACGTGTCACAACTGGCCGTGCAATGGATCAACCAGTTTGGCACCAGCGATGCACGCATCGAATCGGTCCCGATCGTCGTTGGCCAATGGATGTACGTGACATTGCCGCAGGGCACGGTCATGGCCATAGATACCAGAAATGGAGCGACCATCTGGAAATACGAGCGGCCGCCACCGCCGGACGTGCTGCTATGTTGCGTCACCACTAATCGTGGCGTTGCTGTCCTTGGGACACGTGTCTACGTCGGCACGCAGGATGCGCATTTATTAGCGCTGGATGCCAAAACCGGCCGACTGATTTGGGACCAGACAGTAGCCAACTATCGCGATGGCTACAGCATTACTTCCGCACCATTGCCGGTCGGAGACCAGATCATAACGGGCATCGCAGGCGGTGATTTTTCGACGCGTGGATTTATCACGGCCTACGACGCCGAAAGCGGGGCCATGCGCTGGCGCACCTACACTATTCCCGGCCCGGGAGAGACCGGCCACGATACCTGGCGAGGTAATTCCTGGCGTACCGGTGGCGCCACCACCTGGGGCATAGGTGCCTATGATCCGCAGCTAGGTTTAGTGTATTGGGGGACCGGGAATGCAGCTCCCGATTTCTACACTGCCGATCGCGGCGGCGACAATCTCTACTCGAATTCTCTGCTTGCTCTCGATGCCGCCACCGGCCGCATCGTTTGGCACTTCCAGTTCAGCCCCGGTGACGATCACGACTGGGACTCGATCCAGACTCCGGCGTTGATCGACGTCTTGGAAGGTGGCGTGCAGAAACGACTGCTCGCAGTCGCAAACCGCAATGGATTTTACTACGTGCTGGATCGCGTCACGGGGAAATTCGTACGTGGGGAACCGTTCGTTAAACAAACCTGGGCGAGCGGGCTGACCATCGACGGGCGTCCGATCCGCCTTGCGGGAACTAGCCCGACGCCGAATGGAGTGCTGCTATACCCCAGCACCAACGGCGGAACAAATTGGTGGCTATCTGCTTTCAGTCCCGCCACCCATCTGTCCTATGTAGATATACAGGAGCGCGGTGGTATGTATTTTTCAACCGAAACCGCGCCGAGCCCCACGAAGGGCAAACCTTTCGTCGGCAGCTTTGGGCGCGATGTCGACGGCGATTTCCACTACGCGGCGGTGCGAGCCATCGATCCGATGACCGCTTCGGTCCGATGGGAATACCGCAACTCCGGCTATAGCGATTGGCCTCGGGGTGGACTGCTCGCCACGACAGGCGGATTGGTGTTCGGTTCTGACACTTCCAGAGTCATCGCACTGGACGCGAGCAGCGGTCGCTTGCTGTGGTCGTTCGACACCGGTGGTCAGATTTGCGCCGCACCGGTAAGTTTTAGAGTCGGCGACAGGCAACACATCGCGATCATGGCAGGGCAGATGCTCATTACGTTTGCTCTACCACCTTCTCGCTCGTAGAGCCACCAGTGGATCCGTGTAGAACGCTGTCATGGCGCGAGCTCGTCCTGTTCCGGCGCTGCTTTCGAAGGTGCGGGCATCATCACTCTCCCTAGAAAACCTAGCCTTGCAGCACAACAATATTCAGTTTGAGCATGCCGAACGGCTGCGCTCCCAGCCATGTCGATCGCTGACGACGTGCCCTGGACGTGGGTGTGGAAAGTCCCCACTCAGTTCATCTCGAGCCTATGCGCGCAGGCGAATACTCCCAACGAGAAGCTGAGACCGATCGGCACAGGGCCCGACGAGAATTTCGACTTCCCCGGGCTCGAATGTGGGCCAGAGATCGGATCCCAGGAATCGTAGATCCGATGCGGACAGAGATATCTCGACCGTCCCGGTTTCGCCAGGTCGCAAGGTGATCTTTGCAAAACCCTTGAGCTCCAGCAGCGGCCGCGCGACACTCGCCAGCTTGTCACGCGTGAAGAGGAAGACCGTCTCTTCAGCGACTGCTTTGCCCTCATTCATGACATCGACTCGAACCTCTATCTCGTCGGCTTCCGTCACGCTGGCCGGTGTGATGCGTAGGTTGCTGAGAGTGAAGCGGCCGTAGGTGAGACCATGGCCGAACGGGTACAGGGGTTCATTCGGCACGTCGAGATATTTGCTGGTGAAATGATCATTGGGATCCGCAGGTCGACCACTCGGGCGTTGAGCGAAGAAAATGGGCACTTGTCCCAGGGCGCGCGGCCAGGTGATCGGCGTGCGTCCACTCGGCGAAACGCGCCCCGTCACCACGTCAGTGATGGCGTTGCCGGCTTCGCTTCCGAGAAACCAAGCCGCAAGGAGGGCATCCGCGCTCTCGGCAAGCCAGGACACCATGAGTGGCCGGCCTGAAAAGATGATCGCGATGACTGGAATGCCAAGCTTGCGGGCACGTCTGCATACGGCTTCCGCGAGCGCGCGCTGCTGCCCGGGAAGTTCAGGATAAGCGCGGCTCGCCGCCTCGCCGCTCATGGTTGCCGCTTCACCAAGGCACAGGAGGATCGCGTCCGCCCCGTCGCAAAGATCAACGGCAGCGGCAATGTCTTTCTTAGCTTTGTCGTTGATCGCAACACCAGGCGCATGCAGGATCTCCGTTCCCGGTAATCCTTGGCGCAGACCCGCGAGGACGCTGACGTGGCCCTCCGCCACACCTGCCGCCCACCACGGTCCACGCATTTCCTCGGCAGCGTCTGCGAGCGGACCAATGACGCATAGCCGGCGGAGAGGGTCCGCGAGCGGTAGCGCGTTCTTTTCGTTCTTCAGCATCACGATGGCGCGCGCTCCGACTTCCCGCGCCAATTGCCGCCGCTGAGCCAGCACGGCGTGGGTCTCAGGCTTCGAACCTCTGCGGTACGGGTCCTCGAAAAGGCCGAGATGCTCCTTGAGCTTGAGCACCCGGCGCACCGCTACGTCGATCTCGTCAATCGTGACGAGTCCGCGCTCCAGTGCGATCGGTAGGCCTTTACGGTAAGCATCGGCCATCATGTCGATGTCCACGCCGGCCTTGAGGGCCAGTGCCGCCGCATCGGGCAGGTCGGCAGCGATACCGTGGCGGATGAGTTCCCCGATGGCGTTGTAGTCACTGACCAAAACACCATCGAAGCCAAGCTGTCCGCGCAGGTAGTCACGCAGCAGTACCGTGTTGGCCGTCATCGGAATACCGGCGAGGTCTGTAAAGGCAGGCATAATCGTCGCCACGCCGGCCTTGACCGCCGCCACAAAGGCGGGCAGATGGATTTCGTGCAGTGTGCGCTCCGAGATATCAACGGACGCATACTCCCGTCCCGCCATCACCGGACCGTAGGCGCAGAAATGCTTGGCACAGGCCGCGAGCGAATCCGCGGAAGCCAGGTCCGCGCCCTGAAAGCCCCGAACCTTTGCTTCAGCGATACGCGCGCCGAGCCAAGGATCTTCGCCCGGACCTTCGGCCGTGCGGCCCCAGCGTGGATCGCGGGAAACATCCAGCATCGGCGCGAACGTCATGGCCAATCCATCGGCAGCACCTTCCGCGGCCGCCTCGCGTGCTGTCCGTGTCCAGGCCTCCGGATCGAACAAGGCCGCCTCGGCCAATGGAATCGGAAACAGCGTCCGGTGTCCGTGAATGATGTCGAGCCCGATCAGCAGCGGAATGCCGAGACGGGACTCCTCGACCGCCAGACGCTGCATCTCATGCACGGGTCCCGGACCCACCATATTTAGTAGATTGCCGATCGTGCCGGCTTTGATCGCGTCGGTGGAATCGCCTGCGATGATGGGCCCCGTCACCGCATAGCTGGAAGCCGTCATGGTGAGCTGGCCGAGCTTCTCCGCCAGCGTCATGTCACTCATCAACTTTTCGATCCGGCTCATCGAATCCAGTCCTTAGGAAAAAGTGCCGTTCGCATGATAGGCCGGCTGCAAGAATGCGTCAGCAAGTCTGACCGGAAAAGAGGTCGAAGCCAAACTGCGCGGCGGGTCGGTGAACGACGCAACATGCCAATTGCGCAAAAGCAGTTCACAATCGGTAAACGAGGAGGTGGCCATGCCAACAGGCGACAAGATCACGAAACGCAAATCCCCCGGTGGCAGCGCTGCCAGGTCACGGAGCATGCCGAACCCAGCGTCGCTGGCCGCTTTGCCCGACGACGAACTGCTCGAAGTCGTCCAGCGACAGACCTTCCGTTTTTTCTGGGAAGGCTCACATCCGGTCAGCGGCCTCGCGCCCGATCGGCGCAAAACTCGCGAGAAAGCGGTGGACGATCTGGTTGCCATCGGCGGGTCGGGCTTCGGCATCATGGCGATCATCGTTGCAGTCGAGCGTGGATGGGTGACGCGCGAGGCGGCGGTGGATCGTCTCGACAATATGCTCGAACTGTTGATCCGCGCGACCTGCTATCACGGCGCGTTCCCGCATTTCGTGAACGGGCGTACCGGTGCGACTATTCCGTTCACTCGTAAAGACGATGGCGGCGACCTGGTGGAGACCTCATTTTTGTTCATGGGATTGTTGTGCGCGCGGGAATATTTTCAGCGCCGGACACTGGACGAAGAATCCCTGCGCAACCGAATTACCTGGATGTGGGAAGAAGTGGAATGGGACTGGTACACACAAGGTGGGCGTAAGCTGCTCTATTGGCATTGGAGCGCCTGCAACGGCTGGGCAATGGATCATGAGATCCACGGTTGGAACGAATGTCTGATCACCTACGTGCTGGCAGCCTCTTCACCGCGCTACGCCATCGATCCGATCGTCTATCACCGCGGCTTCGCCGGCGGGCGTGATTATTTAAACGGCAAGTCTTACTACGGTATCAAGATGCCCCTCGGCATGCCGTACGGCGGACCGCTGTTCTTCACCCACTATTCCTTCTGCGGCCTCGACCCGCGTGGCCTCAAGGACCGCTACGCCGACTACTGGGATTTGAATGTCCGCCATGTGCGCATCAATCACGCGCACTGTGTCGCCAACCCCAACAAGTACAAGGGTTATAGCGCATCCTGTTGGGGCCTCACTGCCAGCGATGACCGTGCCGGGTACTCGGCGCATGCACCCGACAACGATAACGGGACGATCTCCCCGACCGCGGCGCTATCGAGTCTTCCTTATGCGCCGCGCGAAGTGATGCAGGCTCTGCGTTATTTTCTGGAGCACCACGGCGAAAGAATCTGGGGGCGCTACGGTTTCATCGATGCGTTCTGCGAACAGCAGAATTGGTACGCTGATACCTACCTTGCCATCGATCAGGGGCCTATCATCTTGATGATGGAGAATTACCGCAGCGGTCTGTTGTGGAAGCTGTTCATGGGCATACCGGAGGTACAGCGCGGCTTACGCAGGCTGGGATTTTCCAGTCCCCACTTGAACAAGGAGATGGATCTTTGAGGGAATCATTCGGCTCGTGGCTCGATCGAGAATATCGCTACGCCACCACGGCGATGCTCAGAAGCGTATCTCCCGTCGACATCGTCAAGACGAGACCCGGCTTTGGTCAGACCGTCCGCCCAGTCAAGGGCGCCATCGTCGCTACGCCTGTTCTGGGCGCCTACGATCCGGATCCCGACTATTTCTTTCATTGGTATCGGGACTCGGCGGTGGTCATCGATGCATTGCGCCTGCTGTTCGCGGAAGGAAGTGTCGGACCGGACGCGCTCACGCACTTCGGGGATTTCGTGCAGTTCAGCCTCTCGCTGCAAAAGCTCGACGGTCGCACATTGGCCGAGTCACCGTCGTGGCGCGCCAATGTCGCCGCCGATTTCGTCCGGTTCCTGCGCGACGATGCCGAGCTGTCACGAGTCCGCGACGAAGCGGTAGCCGCTGAAACGCGCGTCAATCCCAACGGCACGATCGACATTTCGAAATGGGCGCGTCCCCAGCACGACGGGCCACCGCTGCGGGCACTTGCCTTGTTGCGATGGGCGCAGAGCGAATCGCTGGCTCCAAGTATGGATAGCGAAGCCTCGACATTGATTCGCGCCGATCTCGGCTTCACGTTCCGTCATTGGCGCGAGCCTTCCTTCGACATCTGGGAGGAAGAGCAAGGGCAGCACTACTACACCCTTCGCGTTTCGGCCGCCGCGTTGGATGCAGGCGCCTCCTGGCTGCAAGCCAGGGGTGATCACCAGCAAGCGCAGGCATACCGCGCGGAAGGAGAAGCCATTCTTCGGATACTCGACGGATTCTGGCTTGCCGACGAAGAATATTATCGATCGCGCATTCTGACCTCCGGACGTTCCACCAAGGAACTCGATATTGCCGTAATCCTCGCCGCTATTCATGCGGGAGCACATAACCCGGAAAGGAACGACGCACACTCCGTTCATGACCCACGCGTGCAGGCCACTCTGACTCGGCTCGAAGCCCTGTTCGATGCGGCCTATCCGATCAATAAAAACCGTTCCGCACAAAGTGGGCCCGCCATGGGACGTTACGCGGGTGATGTCTATTACTCCGGCGGTGCCTATTACTTTTCGACCTTGGGTGCCGCCGAGTTCTGCTTCCGCGCGGCGGTTGGTGCAAAGGACGCGCGAACCTGGATCGAACGCGGGGACGCCTATCTCGCAACCGTGCGCACATTCACGCCGCAGAGTGGCGAATTATCGGAACAATTCGACCAGCGCACCGGCGCGCAGACCTCTGCGAAGCACCTCGCATGGAGCTATGCCGCTTTCATCTCTTGCGTGACCGCGCGCCGCGGCGTTGTCGGAAAATCGGGACAATGAGCAACGGATTGTGGATGCCGGCGCCGGACGGGGTCCCGACCGGTTGAGAGCCTCTGAGGTGAAAGCGCGTCAGCAGTCTTAGCGGCGATACCTGGATTCATGATGTCGGCAACGAACTATTGAAAGACCAGCAAGGATGACAGACCAGTCAGAAGACACCCTTGAGGTCGCATCGGAGACCGAGGAGGCGGCCCACACCGGACTTGGGCTGCAACTTGGCTTGATGCTGCGAGCTCTTTATACGTCACCGGTCGGCAAAGCGATCCTGTGGCTCGTGATCGCTATCGTTCTTGTCGTCGCTGTCACGGCGTACGGACAGATTCGCCTCAACAAGTGGAACAAACCTTTCTTTGACGCTCTGTCGCGCCGCGACTTCGGTGGCTTCATCGTTCAGCTCGGCGTGTTCTTCCTGATTGCCGGCATTCTTCTCGTCCTCAATGTGACGCAGAAATGGCTGGTGGAAACTTTGAAACTCCGACTCCGCGAAGGTCTCGTACAGGACCTTGTCGGTCATTGGCTGAAGCCGCGACGTGCTTTCTGGCTCGCTCATACGGGACCGATGGGCGTCAATCCGGATCAGCGCATGCACGAAGACGCGCGCAAGCTGTGTGACCTATCGGCTGATCTTGGTGCTGGTCTTCTCCAAGCCTCGATCCTGTTCGTAACCTTCGCCGGCATACTTTGGGTTCTTTCCAACGATTTCAGCTTCCATATTGTCGATCGTGACTACGCGGTTCCCGGCTTCATGTTGTGGGCAGCCATCCTGTATGCGGGCATCGGTTCGCTGCTGAGCTACTGGGTGGGGGGAAACCTGATCGGTCGCAATGCGCGGCGCTATGCGCGGGAAGCGGACCTGCGCTTTTCACTGGTGCGCATCAACGAGCATCTGGACGGCATTTCGCTTGCGGCGGGCGAAGCAGACGAAAAGCGGCGTGTGGACCTCGATCTGGCCGATGTGCTCGCCGCTGCGCGCCAGCTCGTCACCGGCCTCACCAATCTCACCTGGGTTACCGCGGGCTTCGGCTGGATCACGACGGTGGCGCCGATCCTGGTTGCGGCGCCACTCTACTTTGCGGGAAAGATTTCCTTCGGCGGACTCATGATGGCCGCCGCCGCCTTCACGCAAGCACAGTCGTCACTGCGTTGGTTCGTGGACAATTTCAGCGTCATCGCCGATTGGCGCGCGACCCTGCTGCGCGTCGCGAGCTTCCGCCAGGCTCTGACCGCGAGCGACGTATTGCGTGAAGGTGAAAGCCGCATCACCTACGACGAAGGCGAGCCTGGGACCCTCACGATCGAGAATCTCGAAATCGACTCTCCAGCCGGCCATGACATGCTTCAGGAAAGAAACGTGGTTATGAAGGCAGGCGAGCGCGTCCTGGTCTTGAGCGCGCCCGGAACCGGGAAAACACAGTTATTCCGGGCACTGGCGGGCTTGTGGCCATGGGGCTCCGGGCGAATCACCAGTCCGAGAGGTGAGCAAATCCTCTATGTGCCACGTGGCACACCCTATCTGCCCCGCGGCACCCTGCGGGAGGTACTCGCGTACCCGTTGAAGATCGAAGATTTCAGCGCCGCTGCGTTCGCCCACGCATTGGAGCGCGCCAACCTCGAACGCCTCGAACCGTGGCTCAACGATATTCGCCGCTGGGACCGCGAGTTGAGCCAGGACGAGCAGCTGAGTCTCACCTTTGCCCGCATTGTTCTGCAGGCACCGCCGTGGGTGCTGATCGACGATGCGTTCGGCTCTCTGGACGACGACGCTCTCGAGCGTGTCGTCGACGTTTTAGGCAATGAGCTCAAACACACCAGCGTCATTCATATAGGCCGGGTGGCACAGGGACGCGATCTGATGTTTTCGCGCATCCTGCATCTCGTCAAAGCTCCTGGAAAGTCTTCACCCGCCCGCGAAAAGACGGCTGAAGCGCAGTCCCGAAACGATTTAGAAAACCACACATGACGAAGATTCTTTCAGTGAGATGGCTTTGCTTCCTCTTGTGGGTGCTTGCGCTCACACCTTCCTGGGCGGATACGGCGGAGTTCGAATTTCACGCACCTCGCACTGTCACTGATGCCGATACTCCCGCGCTCATGCGCGATCTGGCGGAGCGCATCCTGCCCGTGTACGAGGAACAGGATCGCGAGCGCTATCTCGACAATCTGTCCGCGCTGCAGCTGATGACTGGCGACTACAAAGCGGCGGATGACGCGCGGCAATCGCTCCGGGATCAGCGGCGCAGCGAGAACTTGGACCGGCCGGTTGATCAAGCCATGCTATTGGATCTCTATGCACACGCAAGAGCGGTCGAAGCAAGTGGTGGCGTTTCGTTCGCGCAGGCTTTCACGCAAGCGTTTCGAGAGGTGGTCCCGCCGCTCAACGATCGAGACGCGTACGCAGTCACGTCATGGCTGCGGACCCCGTTGCCCTCGTTGCAGAACGCCCTGCAAAAATCGTTCGATCGATTGCGTGGAAAATCCAACATCACACTTCCCGAGGCGATCGACCTCATCCGGACGTATCTTTCCTTCGATGCCCACCGCAGCTTCGACTCTCTGGTCGACGCACTCGACAGCGATGATGATCGGCGACGCTATCTCACCGAAAACAATGTGCTGATCAAGACGCCCGAAGGAGTCAGTATCCATGCTCAACTAATTCGTCCAAAGAGCAGCCCCGGACCACTCCCCACATTGCTCGAATTTACGATCAACGCGTCTGCGGAGGAGGCCATAGCGAGTGCAGCGCATGGCTACGCCGGTGTCGTCGCGTACACGCGGAAAACGAAAAATGTTTTCGACGGAATCATTCCCTTTGAGTACGACGGCGAAGACGCGCGGGCGGTGATCGACTGGATTGCCAAGCAGCCCTGGAGCGATGGTCGCATAGGAATGTACGGCGATCGTTACAGTGGCTTCGCGGCCTGGGCCGCCGCAAAGCAGCCGCCGTACGCACTTAAAGCCATTGCCACGTCGGATGCCATGGCACCGGGCATCGATTTTCCCATGGCAGGCCATGTCTACCGAAATTCCGCGTATCGATGGGCAATACGCAACACGCAAGGAGCCGGTGAATCCGGTGACGACGACGATGCGCAATGGCGCTCACTCGACCAAACTTGGTATGCGAGCGGAAAGAGATACCGCGACCTCGATCGCCTGTCCAAAAAGCCGAGTCGGATCTTCCGCCGCTGGCTCAATCACCCAAGCTACGATCTCTATTGGCGGAAGATGATTCCATACCAGGATCAGTTTGGCGGGATCGATATTCCCGTACTGTCAACGACCGGTTATTACGCCGATGGCGAAGTCGGCGCTTTGTACTATTTCACCCAGCACCATCAATACAAACCGGCCGCTAACCATACCCTCGTGATCGGCCCTTACGATAAGAACGCGATACACAACAATCCATCGACTGTTCTGGGAGGTTACGCGGTCGATTCGGCGGCCCTCGTCGATCTTCGCGAGCTGCGCTATCAATGGTTCAACTATATTTTGAAGGGCGGTGCGAAGCCGTCTCTGCTCCAGGACCGCGTTAACTACGAGGTCATGGGCGCGAACGAGTGGCGACATGCTCCATCACTCAAAGCCATGGCCAACGGAACCCTAAGGTTTTATCTGGATACGACAAGCTCCGACGACCAGCATCGGCTCGCCAAGCATAAATCCTCGAACGCCAAACACCTCCTGCAGACGGTGAACCTGGCCGATCGCAGCGACGCCGATTGGTCACCACCGATCGATATCATGGGCAAGAGTCTCCCAAGTTATAACGACATGACCTTCGTGAGCGAACCGCTTAAACAGCCGATCGAGGTCACTGGCCTGCTGTCGGGTCGGTTCGATTTCGATACGAACAAGATGGACATGGATCTCAATCTTGCTCTGTATGAACTATTGCCCAGCGGCGATTATCTTCAACTGTCCGACCCTGACGAATTCCGCGCGAGCTACGTCCGGGACCCCATTCATCGCAATCTCCTCAGAGCGGATGCACACCAGCGTTTTATATTCAGGAGCGAGCACATGACGAGCCGCAAGCTTCAGGCAGGCAGCCGCGTGGTACTGGTACTGGGCGTCAACAAGCGGCCGGACCGGGAACTCAACTATGGAGTGGGAAATGACGTGAGTGAAGAGTCCATTGGAGATGCGGGGATTCCAATGAAGATCCAGTGGTATGGCAGCAGCTATATCGATGTCCCGATTCGAAAATAACGAGCGGGCAAACAGCGCACGGCGGAATAGTGCCGCGGATTTCCAGCGTGCTCCCGGGACACCACCACTGCCGAATACACCCTTCCGCTTTATCTGGTACTTCGTCGCCCGCTACCGCAGCCGGTATCTGGCAATGCTGCTGCTGGAAACACTCAATGCCAGCTGCGGCATTCTGATTCCCTACGCGATGTCGCGCATTATCAAGGCGGTGACGCGGGCGCATGAGCAGTCGATGGCGCTGGTCGCTACCCTGCACGGTCCTCTTCTGTTGTTCCTGGGCCTGGCACTCGGCGAGGTGGTGTTCGGGCGGCTTTCCGCTGCAATCCAGATCCGTCTCGGCCCGCGTCAGCGGCAAGCGGTGACGCGGGCCATCTATCACTACCTTCAGCATCACTCTCATCGCTACCTCAGCAACAATTTCGCGGGCGCCCTCGCCCACCGCATCAGCGAAACCTCGATGGGTGTGACGCAGACACTGTGGTCGCTGCTGACCGAATTCTGGCCGACCTTCATCGTGCTCACGCTGTCGGTGGTCCTGCTGTACGGCGCACACCCGCAACTCGCGGGCATGATGCTGATCTGGGCAGTGGGCTTCGTCGCCATCTCCTATGTCTTGGCGCGGCGCTGCCAGCCGCATGCATTGAAGGCATCCGCTGCGCGCAGTGAGACCACGGGCGCAGTGGTCGACTCGGTGACGAATCTCACCAGCGCGCGTCTGTTCGCACGACTAGGCTTCGAGCGCGAGCATCTGGACGAAAGCCTGGTCGAGGAACTCAAGGCGATCCGGCGCTCCAATAGTTATGCCGAACGGGTACGCTGGTTCCAGTTCGGCGCCGCAGCGGTGCTGAAGATCGGCACGCTCTACTACGCCCTGCAGCTATGGGGCCGCGGCGCGATCGGTGTTGGGGATTTCGTCATGGCGGTAAGCCTGTCGCTGCTGATCATCAATGAGGCTCGCAACCTGAGCCGGCGTTTCCTGGAGTTTTTCGAATACATCGGCAATGTCGCCAACGGCGTGCACACCATCATCCGGCCGCATGAACTGGTGGATGCGCCGGACGCACAGCCGGTGACCATCGAACGTGGTGACATCGAGTTCCGGGACGTGAGCTTCGCTTACGGCGCCGAGACGCGGGTCTTCGAGAATCTGAGCGTGCGCATTCCGGCCGGGCAGCGCGTGGGGCTGGTCGGCTTCTCCGGCTCGGGCAAATCGACCTTCGTCAGCCTGATCCTGCGCTTGTTCGATCCGCAGACGGGGCAGATCCTGATCGACGGCGTAGACCTGCGCGCGATGACCCAGGATGCGCTGCACACACAGCTCAGTCTGATCCCGCAGGACCCGAGCCTGTTCCATCGCACACTGATGGAGAACATACGCTACGGGCGCGTGGAAGCCGGCGACGCGGAAGTGATCGAAGCGGCAAAACGCGCCCACGCCCACGACTTCATCGCGCAGATGAAGGAGGGCTACAACTCGATGGTCGGAGAACGCGGCGTGAAACTCTCCGGCGGCCAACGCCAGCGCATCGCCATCGCCCGCGTCGTGCTCAAAGGAGCGCCGATCCTGATCCTGGACGAGGCGACCTCCAGCCTGGATTCGATCACGGAGAAGGCGATTCAGGAAACGCTGGATCAGGAGATGCGCAACAAAACCGTAATCGTAGTGGCGCACCGGCTCTCCACGATTGCCAATCTGGACCGCATCCTGGTGTTCGACGGCGGCCGCATCATCGAAGATGGCAGCCATACCGAACTGCTGTTGCTTCGTGGCGCCTACTTCCGGCTGTGGAGCCGGCAGGCAGGCGGTTTCCTGCCGGAGGATCTAACCGGTGAGCGAGTGCACTTGCATCCCGCAGCGGGAACGGACGCACCGATGCCGGAGAATCGACCGATGGTGATTGTCGAGAATTTATCTGACGCCGGCGTGCCCGATCGGGTCGAGCGCTAAATCCGCTGAGGAAGGCCGCTCAAACACAGACAATATCGCGCCGCAGCATTCCATATGAGTCCTCGAGGAATGGAACTCCAGCCCTGAACGCGATATGTTTATTCCGGGGGGAAGAAAACAGTATGAATACGGTGCCGCTACCCAATGCTGCGAACGGAACCACGTGGACCATCCAGGATCTTGCGCCGCCAGTCGGCGCTTTAATCACCGGCCTTGACACCAGCCGGCCGCTGCAGGCCGACCAGATCATGGCGCTCAAAAAAGCGCTGCACGAGCGTCATCTGCTATTGCTGCGCGGTCAGCAGATCAACGACGAACAGCTCCTGCGCCTGGCCAACTATTTCGGCAGCATATACCGGCCGCCGGCGGGTGAGCAGGTGCTGGGCCTGGACCCTTTTTCCGGCGACATGCCGGACATCGTCAGAGTATCCAACGTAGAGGGCGGCACACTCGGCCGCCACGCACTGGCGGCGCATACCGATCACCATTGGACAGCCATACCGTCGTCCGGCTCGCTGGCCTACGCGGTGGAAATTCCCCGCGCCGGTGGCGACACCACCTTTTACAATCTGGTGGCGGTCTACGAAGCCTTGGACGATGCAACGAAGCGCGAGATCGAAGGTCTGCGACTCATTACCTACAACCCCTTCCTGCGACACCGCAAGCCGCTGAGCTCGCGCAAAATTCCACGCTACCGCACACCGGACATCGAGCCGCTCTCGCCCTGCGAGAATCACCCGCTGGTCCGCACGCATCCGGAATCGGGTCGCAAACTGCTCTACCTCAGTGCAGACACCGAAGTGGAGTTAATGGATACCGATCCGGTCTGGGGCGCGGCGCTGATCGAACGCCTACGAGCACACATGCTGCAACCACGCTTCGCCTACATCCACCACTGGCAGGTGGGCGACATCATTTACTGGGACAACCAGGCCACCGCCCATGCCCGCACCGCTTTCGATTCTGCCGAAAGGCGCGTGCTCAAACGCGTCAGCTTTGGGGGCAGCCGGCCGTTCTGATCATTCACTGCGCTGCCGTAGGTCAGCGTGGCACGGAAAAGAGCCAAGTCCGACGGGGTGCTGGGCCGCGCCGCCTGACCATCTCATCCAATAACTTGGCGCGTGTTGTGTACGTCTGTGGTCGTTGCGTTGCTGCTCAAAAGGGCGCCAGCCAAGGCGCGGGCGGCAGGGCATGGTGGTTCCATGTCCAAGGCCCGCAACGCCGGCGGGCACCCTTTTGCGCGCAACCCGAGGGGACGGTCACAGAAGTGCATAACGCGCTCCGGTGCCGACTAGTTATGTTACGGTCAGCGAGCGCAATCCTTTGCGAATAACATAACCGGCACCAATGACGGCATCGGTCCACTTTACGGAAGATCTGCTATTTTCAACGCTGCTGCAGTTGATCGTAATGATCCTGTGCGCACGCGTCGGCAACAATATCGCGCGCCGGATGGAACAGCCTGGCGCGGTCGGTGAAATCGTTGCTGGCCTGATGCTCGGACCTTCGTTGTTCGGACATTATTTTCCGCAGTCGGCAGCGTCCATATTCGGTAAAACCGCCTCGACCCCAATCACGATCATCAGCCAGATCGGCCTTGTATTTCTGATGTTTCAGATTGGCACGGATTTCGAGTTCGGGCTGCTGTCCCATCGCAGAAACAGGAACGCTACGATTCGAATCGCGGTTGCGTCGATCGGAGTGCCATTCACGCTGGGCTTTCTGGTCGGCAACGTTTCTGCATCAGTATTAGCTCCCAATATCGACGCGCTGATTTATAGCCTGTTTCTCGGCGTGGGCATGGCCATTACCGCAGTACCCACTCTAGGACGGATTTTGCGCGAATATGATCTGACGCGCACGGAAGTAGGTGTAGTCGCGATCTCGGCGGCGGCGATCAACGACGTTGCGGGTTGGGTACTTTTAGCCGGAATCGCAGCGTATGCTTCCGCCCAATTTTCCGTGATTGGAATGGGGGCTCAGGTGGCTGGCATCGTGGGCCTCCTGGCCGTGGCTTGGTTTGCCCTACGTCCCTTGGTTGGCTGGCTGCTGCGTAAGTATCCAATCCGGAACAACGAAGTACCATCTAACTTGATAGCAATTGTGATTTGCCTCATCTTCGCGGCAGGCATCTGTACTTATAAGCTGGGCATCTTCGCGATCTTCGGCGGCTTTCTGGTTGGACTACTTTTTCATCACTACAAAGACTTCGTTTCGGCATGGCGGCACCAGATTGGTCAATTCGTGCTGGTATTCTTTCTGCCCGTCTTCTTCACTTACACCGGGCTGCGGACGAATGTGCTCGGACTGGTCAGCGCGACGGACTGGCAATGGCTGATCGTGGTGCTGGCGGCGGCTACACTTGGAAAGATCATACCGGTCTACTTCACGGCCCGGTTTTCCGGCTTTAGCCAAGGAGAATCGATGGTCCTCGGTTCGCTTATGAATACGCGCGCGCTGATGGAACTGATCGTGCTCAACGTCGGCTACGATATGGGTTTCATACCCCAAAATGTGTTCACGATTCTGGTGATCATGGCGGTGGCGACAACAATCATGACCGGCCCGCTGCTAAAGATATTGCTCCCACGCACCGGACACTCCATTCCGGTCAGGGTGGAAGCCTGAGCTGCCACAAGAATTGCCCAGAGGCCCTATGGCAACGGTGCGGGATTCGCCAGATAAGCATTCGACAACTTCTTGAACTGCCCACCGTCGGTGGTGATGGTGGTCTGGTAATCCGCACCTACACTGAACACGATTCCGAGGCCGCCAACAGCGGTGAGTTGTGAGGGATTCTTGAGGAAGTAGTCGACGCGGTTGTCGCGGTAGTGGTATTCGGTACCGCCGGCGGTGGCTGAGGGGACACCCATGGGAGTCTGCCACCAGATCAGTGGGCGTTTGATGCCCAGATAATAAGCGTTGGCTTGCGTGAGATTGTCTTGGAAGTTGGGGTGCGTGGTGTTGGTTTCGTCCCAGTACCATGGACCGTCGCTGCGCATGCATACAGCATCCTTGGCTGCCTCGAAGCAGCCGGCGTCACGGTCCAGCGTCTGCATGACAACGAAGTCATATTGTTGCGCGTAGACCTTGCGCATGAATACCACCACCTTGGCGGTACTGCTGCCGCCCCAATCTGCGGGCGGAATGCCGAGGTAGGCTTTGGGCGCGTATTGATTCGCAAGCGTCACCATGCAGCGCGAGAAGCCGGTGACGTCGTTGGGCAACGACGCACAGGCAGGCGTGATCTGCACCTGCACCACCATCTTGGTGGGATCGCCATTGGGCGCCTGCTGTTCGACGTAACCCCAGAAATCCGGTTCGACATTAACCAGCGCCGGCTTCCCGTAGAGGGCCAGGCGCTGAAACAGCCGGATGGCATTGGCCCAATAGCCCGTCATGAAATTGGGATTATTCAGGCCGGACAGATTGCCATCGCCATTGGTCGCCATCTGATAGAGCGTGAACATGGGTACGGCGCCAAGCGCGTCGGCCTGAGCCGCAACAACGTTGACGTAGTTGCCGCTCGGACTGTTCCAGGTCGGCCAGGACCCTGCGCCGACGCCGACAAGATACTGGTCGTAAATGTCAGGCTTGATGCCCTGAGCCTGGATGTCGCTCGCATTATTGCCGTAGCCCAGGCCGACGAGCAGACGAGAGGGTTTGCCGAGCTTGGCAGCCAGCCGGGCGGCGGACGCGCTGGATGGTAGCGATGTCGCGCTGGCAGTGGTTGCGATCAGGGCGAACAGTGTTGTGAAAAAGACGATACGTTTCATACGCGAACCTTGCCTTATTGGATAACCGCCGACACCGGGATTTTCAGAATTCGACGGCCGCGATCGCACCGCAATCCACATTCGCTTCGCATTTTACGTGGCGCACCTGTAGCACCCGTGTAGCGCCAGCGAAAATTCGCCCCTACAAACTCCGCGATTTTTTTATTTTAAGCACTTGATTTTATTGGTGCCGGCTACAGGATTCGAACCTGTGACCCCCTGATTACAAATCAGGTGCTCTACCAACTGAGCTAAGCCGGCGCGACGGATATTTAGGGCGCAAGTTTAACCGGTATTTTTGCGGCGGGATTGACCTCCCCCTCTCCCGGCCCTGCGGGCCACCCTCTCCCGCGAGGGGAGAGGCATTTTAGGCCGGTTCGAGCACGACCAGCAGGTCTTTGGTGTTGACGACGCTTCCGGGCTTGATTTCAACATTCTTGATCTTGGCGTCGCGCGGGGCGGCGATGACGGTTTCCATTTTCATCGCTTCGAGTGCGAGCAATGGATCACCCTTCTTGACCGGCTGGCCGGCCTTGACGGCGACACGGGCGACCATGCCGGGCATCGGGGCACCGATCTGGTCCGGGTTCTTTTCATCGGCCTTCGGGTGCTCCGCGGCCGTTTTGACAGCGCCCGCGTGCGGCACGCGGATCATGCGCGGCTGGCCATTGAGTTCGTAGAACAGCTTGGTCTGCGCTTCTTCCTTGATGTCGGTACGGGCCTGCATGCGGATGATCAGTGTCTTGCCGGCTTCGAGATCGACGGATACTTCCTCGGATTCGTGCAGGCCGTAAAAAAACGCGGGCGTCGGCAGCACGCTGACATCACCGTAGGTCTTGCGGTGCTCGGAGTAGTCGCGGAACACTTTCGGGTACATCAGGTACGACGCGAGATCGGTGTCCGAGAGTTTATGGCCGATGGTCTTTTCGGCTTCGGCGCGCGCGGCTTCGAGATCGACCGGGGAAATGCTTTCGCCGGGACGCGTGGTCAGCGCCGGCTTGCCCTTGAGCACGCGCTGCTGGATCGCGGCGGGCCAGCCGTCCGCCGGACGGCCAAGTTCGCCTTTGAACAGCGAGATGACCGATTCTGGAAAGTCGATCTCGCGCTCCGGGTTCATCACTTCGTCCGGCGTGAGGTCGTTGGCGACCATGAATAGCGCCATGTCGCCGACGACTTTCGACGTGGGGGTGACTTTGACGATGTCGCCGAACATCTTGTTTACGTCGGCGTAGGCTTTCGAGACTTCCGGCCAGCGCGATTCGAGCCCCAGCGCACGTGCTTGTTCGCGCAGGTTGGTGTACTGCCCGCCCGGCATTTCGTGCTTGTAAACGTCGGCGGTGCCGGAACGAATGTCGGCCTCGAATGGCGCGTAGTAGCGGCGCACACCTTCCCAGTAGTGCGACAGCGACTGCATCGCATCGAAATCAACTCCGGGATCACGTTCGGAACCGGCGAGCGCGGCGGCAATGGAGCCGAGATTTGGCTGCGACGTGAGGCCGCTCATCGCGTCGAGCGCGCCATCGACTGCGTCACAACCGGCATCGATCGCGGCGAGTACGCTGGCGGCAGCGATACCGCTGGTATCGTGCGTGTGAAAGTGGATGGGAATGCCGATTTCCTGCTTCAGCGACTTGACCAGCTCGCGCGCCGCGCGGGGCTTGCAGACACCGGCCATGTCCTTGATGCCGAGGATATGCGCGCCGGCTTTCTCGAGCTGCTTGGCCATGCGTACGTAGTACTGCAGGTTGTACTTCGGCCGCGATGCATCGAACAGATCGCCGGTATAACAGATCGTGCCTTCGCAGATCGCGTCGGATTCGAGTACCGCGTCCATCGCCACGCGCATGTTATCGACCCAGTTCAGCGAGTCGAACACGCGGAAGATATCGATGCCGTTGTCGGCGGCCTGCTTGACGAAATATTTGACGACGTTGTCGGCGTAGTTGGTGTAGCCGACCGCGTTGGCGGAGCGCAGCAACATCTGCAGCGGGATATTCGGAATCGCGTCGCGCAGCAGCGTGAGACGTTCCCATGGATCTTCCTTGAGGAAGCGCATGGCGACGTCGAAAGTGGCGCCACCCCAGCATTCCAGCGAAAACAGGTTCGGCAGCAGGTGCGCGTAATACGGTGCGATATCGACCATGTCGCGTGTGCGCATGCGCGTGGCGAATAGCGACTGATGGGCATCGCGCAAGGTGGTATCGGTGAGCAGAACTTTTTTCTGCTCCTTGACCCATTGCATGTAACCGGCAACGCCGCGCGCCATCAACTCATCACGCGAACCGCGCGGGATCGGGGCGGTAAGGTCGACCTTCGGCATGACGGGCAGCGACAAGGTGCCCTCCGGTGGTGCTTTGCGACCCTTCATTTCCGGATTACCGTTGACGATCACATCGCCGATGAAGCGCAGGATTTTGGTCGCGCGGTCGCGACGCTTCTTAAAGTGGAACAATTCCGGCGTGGTGTCGATGAAGCGCGTCGTGCATTCGCCCGAGCGGAACATCGGATGCGTAATGACGTTTTCGAGGAACTGAAGGTTGGTGGACAGACCACGAATGCGAAACTCGCCAAGCGCGCGGTGCATGCGGCTGATCGCCTCATCTGTGGTCGGCGCCCACGATGTGACCTTGACCAGCAGTGAATCGTAATACGGTGTGACCACGGCGCCGCCGTAAGCCGTGCCACCGTCGAGACGGATTCCGAAACCGGATGGGCTGCGATACGCGAGTAGACGGCCATAATCCGGCGTGAAGCCGTTCTCGGGATCTTCGGTAGTGACACGGCACTGCATGGCGTGACCGTTGAGCGTGATATCCGCCTGCGTAGGCAACCCACCCTTGAGCCAGCCGTGCTCGGGATCGCCGATGCGCATGCCTTCCGATACGCGGATTTGCGCTTTGATCAGATCGACACCGGTGACTTCCTCAGTGACCGTGTGCTCGACCTGGATGCGCGGGTTGACCTCGATGAAACAGAACTCGCTGGTATCCGCATCCATCAGGAATTCGACGGTGCCGGCGTGCGAGTAATGCACCTGCCGGCATAGGCGCAGCGCGGCTTCACAAAGGCCCTGGCGCTGGGCCTCGGTTAGATACGGCGCTGGCGCGCGCTCGACAACCTTCTGATTACGCCGCTGCACCGAGCAGTCGCGCTCGAACAGGTGAATGACATTGCCATGCTGATCACCGAGCACCTGCACTTCGACGTGACGCGCGCGCCGCACCAGTTTTTCGACGTAGACCTCATCGTTACCGAACGCGGTCTTGGCCTCGCGGCGCGCGGTTTCCATCTGCACCGGCAGTTCGGCTTCATTCTCGATGACGCGCATGCCGCGCCCGCCGCCGCCCCAGCTCGCCTTCATCATCACCGGATAGCCGACGTCCGCAACGAGCTTCTTGCAGGCTTCGAGGTCATACGGCAACGCCTTCGATGCGCGCAGTACGGGTACTTTCGCCTCTTCGGCAGCCTTGCGTGCAGCGACCTTATCGCCGAGCGTACGCAGTACCTTCGGCTTCGGTCCGATGAACAGGATGTCCGCCTCGGCGCAAGCCTCGGCGAAGCCGGGGTTCTCCGACAAAAAGCCGTACCCCGGATGGATTGCGTCCACCTTAGCCTGCACCGCAATGCGGATGATGTCCGCGATATCCAGATAGGCCGCGATCGGCTTCTGGCCGGAACCAACGAGATAGCTTTCGTCGGCCTTGAAGCGATGCAGCGCAAAACGATCTTCCTGCGCGTAGATCGCGACGGTGCGAATACCCATTTCCGCTGCCGCGCGCATGACACGGATCGCGATTTCGCCGCGGTTGGCTACCAGTATTTTTTTGATGCGCATTGTCCTTTCCGAACCCAAAGGCCGATTCTTTGTTCTCAAACTCCGGAACTACGGCCTGCCCTTTGAAAGCAAATAACAGGCCGTCACCGTCGGGACCGGGAGATGAATCGAGGTTCTGCTTCCGGGATAGCCCGCTCACGATCGCGGTAATCGCTACAGCGGCTAGTTCACTGCTTCAGCCAAGACAGGAACCGGGGCAAATCCGTCACACCGCCAGCGGCCGTAGAGTTTACTGGAGATTGCCGTCCACGTAAGCGACCGGTGTCTGCATGCGGATGAGGGCGTCCGATTCGATCGCGAGATAGTAATGTTGATCCTGCTGTCCCACCGCGTCACACATCGTTTGCTGGGGTGACGGATAGGTCAACCCGTGGATGATCTGGTCCAGTGCTGGCACCACCAGACGCTGGCACCAGTAGGCGCGGATTCTCAGCAGGTTGGCATCCTGCACATTGATCGTCCCCGGGCCGCCGTCGACCGTAATCGGCTGCGCATCACGGTTGCGCCACTGCAGATTGTCGTTGGGAATAACCTGCTGGATCGCCGCTGTAGTCTGATCGGCGAGCTTGATGTTTTGCGGCTCGCTAAGCTTGTCGAACGTTTCCTTGGTCGGGCTGACGATCACTAGCGGGACACCCACCGTCTGCATCGCCGCGAGTACGCCCTGCGCCTGAATAACCGCCTGTGAGACCGCGTCGAGCGTACGATTGGTCTGCATGTACAGCGGCGCCATGTCGCGCGTCAGCGTATCCAGCATCGGCGCCAGCTCGGCATTGTGCAGCGAGCCTGTGCGCGCGGCATCGAACGTCGCTGTGTTGAACAAATGCTTGGCACGATAGACGTAGGTCATTTCGACAACTCCGGCCATCAGGGACAGGAACAGCATCGCGACGATGATGAACTCGGTCATGCCCTGTCCGGATTGCGCACGCCACCACGTCCGGTTGTCGATCGGATTCTTGATTAGCTTCATCGTGATTCCTCCGAAGGGGCATTGAGGCGCGCAAGCAAGGCATCGTGAAGCGCAGCGATATTCTCGCGATATGGCGAATCGGCCGGCAGCGCACGACTGGCATCTTCCAGCGTGCTGACAGCGCGCTTCATGTGAACGAGCGACAGGTTGTACCACGCGGGGCCATTGCCGGAATCGAGTCGCAAAGTCGTCGAATAGGCTCTTACCGCTGCGTCGAACTGCCCCTCGCGCATATAAATGTTGCCAAGCCTGAACCAGATATCGGACAGATCTGGATGGTCGTCGACCACCCGCAGATAAATCCGCTCGGCGTCTTCCAAACGCGCTTCGCGGTAAGCCGCGTCGCCCCGTTTGAGCTGATCATCCAGTGAATAGTTGATTTTGCTGTCGCCACGCGTTGCACAGCCCGCCATCAACGCAAGCACGCCGGCCAGAAGAAAAGTGCGGATCACGGCCCGATCTCCAGCTGCTGGCCGGTGGCGATCGCCTTGCCCCTGATCGCTCCTGCGGCAATCTCCAGCACGCTGCTGGCACGCAGGCAGAACGAGAAACAGAACGGCGGCAGGCGCTCGCTCAGTTTCAATATAGTGCCGCGCGTGTCGAGGAAGATCACATCGATGCTCTGCAACATGCCGAACATGTGAATCGAGTTGCAGCGCTCGAACCACCAAGCCTCGTTGTTATCGAGCGGGGCGTGTCCAATAAGACCGCGCGCGCGGCTCCAGAAAGTTCGCGGCCGCTTGACCCGTGAAAACAGCGTCTCTCCGCAGCGGCGCACTTTTAGAGCGTATTCAGTGTCCATGATGGAGTATCGCCAGCGCGCCGGAGTGAATGAACTTCATCGCGATCGGGAAACCAATCACCACGAAGGTGCTGGGGAAAATGAACGCGACCAGCGGAAATACCAGTTTCACCGGTGCTTCCATCGCCAGCTTTTCCGCGCGCTGGAAACGTTCCGTCAGACGCTGATCCGCCTGCGCACGCAGCACATTGCCGACGCTGCCGCCGGTGCGTTCGGCAAGCGCGATCGCGTTGACTAGCGTGGTCACCTCGCGGATATCGAGGCGCTCGGCCATCGCCTGCAGCGCTTCGATGCGTCCGGCACCGGCCTTGACGTCGCGATTGACGCGTTCAAGTTCCGCTCTGAACAGACCCGGCGGTCCTTTGCTGACGGCTTGCGCGAGCGCACCGCCGAGGCTCAGACCCGCTTCGACCGTCATCGTGATGAAGTCGAGATAGATCGGCAGCATGCGGACGATCTCTTTCTCGCGCTTGCGGCCCAGCTCGCCCATTGAAATCGACGGGGCCATGTAACCGAGCACGCCCATTAGCGGCAACCATGGCAGGAGATGCAGGTTCATGAACTCCAGAACCACGCCGGTCACTATCAAAAAGAGGGCTCCAGTCACAATCTTCAGCGCGATGAACTCGTGCGGCATGTACAGGTAGAGCAGGCCGGAATGCACGAGCCGCGAACGAAGGCGTTCCGTGTATTCGGTGCTGAGCACCCTTTCCACGGAAGGCGCGATAACAACCACCGCCGGCCAGATCACCTGAACCCTTAATGGCAAGGGATCCATATATTCGCGGTCGGGCTTCGGCGCATCTTCGAAAACACGCCATACCGCATACATCAGCAAGCCAACCGTCAGCGCACCCAACAAGCCGATACCGATAATAAAGAGCGTGTTAAACATCGATGTCCACGATCTTACGAATGAACATATAGCCGGCCACATCGAAGGTAACGATCACGCCGACGACCAGCCAGCCATACCAAGTGGTGAACAGGTAACTCATTTCCTGCGGTTCGAGCCTGAACAGGGCCAGTGTAAGAACCGCCGGCAACGCGGCCATGACCAACCCCTGCAACTTACCTTGGGCAGTCAAGCTGCGGATCTTGCCTTCCATCTGCAACTTGTTGCGCAAGGTCGTCGCGATGCGCTCCAGCGTCTCGGCCAAATTGCTACCCGTTTCGCGTGCGATCTTCATCGCGGCGCTCATCAACTGGATTTCAATGCGGGGAACTCGCGCATGCAGATTATCCAGTGCTTCGTTGAACCCGACGCCCACGCGCAGTTCACGCAGGAACAGGCCGAATTCCTGTGCGATTGCGCCTTTTTCAAAAGAAACGACCGTCTCGAACGCCTGCTGAAGACTCTGCCCGGAGCGCATGCCGGAGGCCACCGACATCAGGGTATCCGGCAGTTGCTGGACCGTTCGGTCGATACGTTTGCGCTTGAGATACCGGTAAATCCACGGTGGCGAGATTCCGACCGCGGCCGCCAGCAGCAAGGCCACTACGACATTCCCGAACAGAATCACCACGGACAGGAAGACCGTGATGATCAGCACGATGTTCATGATGAACAGCTTGTCGGTCTCGATGAAGAGAAACATCGCCGCAAGATTGCGGCTCGCCCTCTCATTGAAATGCTTGCGGTACTCGGCTGTGGCCTTGCTGAAAACATCGACGAAGAACCACGCTGCGCCGGCAGCGATTACCGCCAGCAGCACGCTGAGCAGAACTCCGGTCACTACGCCGGCCCCGGCTTGGTGAAGATGCGTGTATCGACGTCGATTCCACGCCGGTTGAGGTCTTCGTAGAATTGCGGCACGAGACCGGTCGCCTCGAATACACCCTGCACGCGGCCGTTATTGTCGAAGCCCTGCTGACGAAAGCGGAAAATTTCCGAAAGCTGCAAACGGCCATTCTCGATACCGGTGATTTCGCAGATGCTGGTGACCTTTCGGGTACCGCAGCTGAAGCGTGTCTGCTGTACGACCATGTTCACCGCCGAACCGATTTGTTCGCGAATCGCGGTCACCGACAAGTCCATACCCGTCATCATGACCATGACCTCAAGCCGCGCCAGGCAATCGCGAGGGCTGTTGGCGTGCGCGGTGGTCAGCGATCCGTCATGACCTGTGTTCATCGCCTGGAGCATATCCAGCGCTTCGGCGCCGCGGCACTCACCGACGACGATGCGGTCGGGACGCATGCGCAGGCAATTGCGTACCAGATCACGGATCACGACCGCGCCTTTGCCTTCCTGGTTCGCCGGTCGTGCTTCCAGCGATACGAGATTCGGCTGGTAAAGCTGCAATTCGGCGGCGTCCTCGACGGTGATGATGCGCTCATCCACTGGAATGAACCCTGAGAGCACGTTCAGCAGCGTGGTTTTGCCGGAACCGGTACCGCCTGAAATCACAATGTTCTGCTTGTGCACCACCGCCATTTCCACAAAGCGGACCATCGCCTCGCTGATCGATCCAAAATTGATGAGATGCTGTGCGGTCAGCTTCTCCTTCATGAATTTACGGATGGTCAGGCATGATCCCTTCAGTGCCAGCGGCGGGATTATCGCGTTAACGCGCGAACCATCCTTGAGCCGGGCATCGACCATCGGCGAGTTTTCGTCGATGCGGCGGCCGAGCGGAACCACGATGCGTTCGATCGCCGCCTGAACGGCTTTGTCATCGGTAAACGTCACCGATGACTTGTAGATGCGCCCGTTCTGCTCGTAAAAGATTTCCTGGGCGCAATTGACCATGATCTCGCTGATGTCGTCACGGTTCACGAGCACTTCCAGCGGGCCCAATCCGACCGACTCCGCAATGACCTGCGCAATCAATTCCTCGCGATCCACCAGCGGCGACATCTGCGGAAGATTGCTGACGATTTCGCGAACCACGTTACCGGTAACCCGGCGCAGCTCGGTATCCGACATTCCGGTGACATTGATGCGGCGCAAATCCATCTGTTGCAGCAGCCGCTCGCGGATAAGCACGCGCGCCTCGCGCATTTTCTGCTCGCGCTCAGCCTGATCCGGTGACAACGTCAGTCCGTTGTCTTCGGCGTGCACGACCGGCGGCAGCGCCGACACCGGCGGAAGGCGCTGCAGCGGTTGTTGCGCCGCCGACGCTGGCGGCGGCGACAGGGACGGATCTGGCGACGGGAATGCCGATACGGCTTCGGCCGGCACCCCTTCCGAAAGCTGCGCGCGCGGCCGGTTCGACTTTACTCGAATCCGGTAGTCGTGAATTTCGATCACATCGCTTTCGCTGAGCGGTCCATACTCGCGTACACGCTCACCATTGACGCGCGTGCCGATGCGGCTGCCGAGGTCATATACGAACAATCCCTCGGACGATCGCACCAGTTTCGCGTGGACCTTATCGACGTTCCAACCGTGCAGCGCAACCAGATTGTCAGGATGCTTGCCGATGGAACAGTTATCGCCCGAGCAGTAAATCTCCGATACTCGCGTTCCTTTGTTGGTCTCGACCAGGACCTGAAACATGGCGCCGCTACTCGATGAGCTTACTGTCGATCTTTGAGCTGCCACCGAGCACGCGGTGCAGCTGATCGACGTTGGTCTGAATGCTCGCTGGCACGGGTTCGTTTGCTGACTGCAGACGCGGCGTCACCAGCATGACGAGATCGGTCCGCTGCTCCTGGAAATCCTTTGACTTGAACAAGGCACCAAGAATGGGGATCGATCCCAGGTACGGCATCTTGTCGAGTGTGCGGCTATCAGTGACGTTCACCAGGCCGGATATTGCGATGGTATCGCCGGGCCGCGAGTTGATCGTGGACTCGGTCGAGCGATCAAGCAGGCCGGGCACGCCGTTCACCACCGTGCCTTTATCGATCGAACTGACTTCGGCCTTGATCGTCGAGCGGATGTTGTTCTGCGCATCGACCGTTGGGCTGATTTCGAGTTTGATGCCGTAATCCTTGTATTCCACGACTGGTTGGCCGAATTCATTAAGCACGGCAACGGGGAGCTGACCGCCCGCCAGAAATTTCGCGGTTTCGCCGCTGAGGGTGCTCAGTCTCGGTTCCGCGAGCACGCGTGCCGCGCCATTTTCCTGGAGCAGATTCAGCTGCGAACCGATGATCGAGGTCATGCCCAGATAGGAATTTATACCGCCGTTGCCCGGACCAATAGAACCGAGCATGTCCTTCAGATCGCTCGTGTTGACATTCTGGGTTCCTGCGCTAACAACCCCGAAGTGGCTATTTGGAATCAAGGTAGAGACCGTACCGAAGGCCGGTCCCGGCGACAACGTGTCCCAGCGGATACCGAGATTGCGCTCGTACTTCTTGTTGATCTCGACAATCCTGACGTCGAACTCCACTAGGGGATGCAGGCCGGATACAGGACGTGGGCGTACCGTCGAAACAGTTTTGTCCAGCTTGCCGACCATTTCGCCAAAACGACCGAATTCGTCGGGTGCAACGAACCCGCTGAGAACAATCGTGCCGTTGGCATCGCGAACGTTCACGTCGGGAAACGATGTCATCACGGCCTTCACCGTTGCCACCCGATCATCCTGCGGGACCGCATCGACCCGGATCCTGAATACACTGGGATGGTTACCGTTAGACCACACCTGCAAGTCAGTCAGACCCTCCGCCTTCGGAATTATGAGCACTTCGCCAGAATCGAGCACGCTCGCGCTCACGACGGAATCGTTGCCGACCGCCAGCCGCGTCACCGTACCAAGCTTCAGTGTCTTCACGGATCCCACATAGAGCTCCATGGTCTTGTCAGCCACGGGCCCGGCCGCGCCGAGCACCTCGGCAGCCTGCAGTGCTACGGAATCGTACCCGGTCGCGGAACAAACATCAGCCAGGGTCAGTACCACGAAAAGGCCGGCTGTGGAGATTCCCACGCGTTTGAGGACTTCCAAGATTTGCTCCCGATTCGATCCAGACATTTTATTTTATTTTGCAAAAGGTTCTTCGACCGAAGATGCTGGAGCAGGCAACGCGGGAGCTTCATCTGAGGCAGCGTCGGGAGTCGCTTCAACCGCCTCGGGAGATGAATGCCCCGCTACCGCCCTAGGCTTACGCGCCGTTTCCACAACGCTCTCGGTCTGCCTCAACACCCCCGTAGGGTCCTTTTGTGAGAAGTACCGGTAGGATCGACCAAGACCTTCGGCGTCTCCCCCGCTCAGTTCGCCGGAACTCATCAGCGTGGCGACGTCACGCCCGTTATCGGCGCTGCTTCGCAGCAGATAAGCCATATCGCCCATTTTTCGGGCCAGAAGAATCTTTTCGGCATCCGCAACAGGGACCGCGACGGAAATTGTGCTGTAGCGCGACGACTTCTCATCCAGCGTCTGGTACTTCTGATCCTGGGCCGCCAGCGCACGCCGGCCCGCGGCAAGAACGCGCACCTGCTCAAGGACCGGCACGAGATTGTGGCGATCACCAGTGTCAGACGAACCGTTTTCCGGTTTCACCAGCACGAAAAGATCAATGTAGTCGCCGGGCAACAGCAGTCCAGCATTCGAATCCACATCGCTTGCGTCGAGCGTGACCGCGCGTTCCCCGGGCTTCAGTAGATCGGAAAAGCGCTGCACCATGACGCCAGCCACGTCATCGACCAGAAGCGGCTCACCGTCCGCTTTTGCCCTGGTTAACACGTGACCCTGCAACAAATAGAAGGTGCTTGGCGTAATAAAACGCGGAGACACGTGCGCCGCCGGCAATTGGCTGGTTGCCATCGTCGCCGTAGTTACGACATCTCCCACCTCCAGTGCACGCGCGGCAACGACCACCTCGACGGAACTCGGCTTCTGTCCGACCGCCTCGTTGCGAATGAGCTCCTCCTGCCGTTTCAGATAGACGTGGCTCAGCCAGAAGGCGACTGCGCCCGCGAAGATTGCAGCGCCCAGAAAAATTGCACTCGAGTATTTTTTATTGGCCACTGCGGCCTGACCTCTCTCAGAATTCGATCTCTCGCATCATCAGTTTTTCGGCAGCGGTGGCAAACCGATGGCGTATAAAAATCCGGAATGCTCCGCCTTCATCGCATCCATCAGCAACTGAATCACGTTTTCGTTAGTCGGCTCCCATGGTGTCAGCAGAGCAGCAATCAGCAATGCTGTCACTACGAGATATTCGGTCATCGTATACCCATGCTCGCGTTTTTTCATAGGCTGCCCCCGTTCAATCACCGGCTCTCGGTAACGATAACCACCGTCGAAGTGCCGGCGGACCGATCCACGGCGAGATTGAGCTCGTCACCGTTGCGATTCATCAGAAAAGCCTGCGGATTCTGCCATTGCTGCGGCAACGCCCCGGTTGCCATGTCGCTGACCTCGGACCAGCCCTGCCGCTGCAGCTGAGCACGATAAAAATCGAGATTGGATTGAACGCTGTCGCTATTTTGCAGTACCAGCGTCCGGCTGCGCTTGCCGGGATCCTTTGCGGTGATATCGTTGACGATCTTGCTACCGGACGGCATCGGAAAATCGCTCGCAGGGCGGCTTCGCTCGCCGCCAAACACATCCGAAACCGATACGAAACCTGAGCAGCCGGAAGGATCATCCGGCTGCAACTGGAGAGTGATCAGATAATCACCGTCTCGATGAGATAACACCGTCCACGGCGAAGGGTTCAAACCAGCCTGCATTTGCGACACCGCCACACGTCCTTTCCACGCTGATTTATAAAACGCAATGACCTCGTCGAGGCTCCGCTGCGAGTGCAACTCATAGCCGGACATCTCTATCCCATTGAAATTCATGTGGTCGGAAACAACAGTGATCGTCATATCGCCCTGTGTCGGAATTTCTGGAGATGTCCCCGCCCAGGAGAGCACCGGAATCACCACCAGAGCCAGGGACAGTGCCCAAAACAGCGCGCTCGCCTCGCGGTCCGTCCGTCGGATTGCAGTGTTCGGCATATTGCACTCCATCATTTTTATTTTTCCGCCTGTCAGCGGTTGCTCAGCCGTGACACCGGTACTGGATCGATATTGACGTAACCGAAATCGAGGTAGTCATACCGGACTTCTTTCCTGATCGGCGACGCTCCGATGAGATTCTGCAGCGCATGAACCCCGTTGTTGTCGAGCAGTAACTCCTCCGGTACCAGGCCGGCCACCAGATATTCCGCGTGATCGCGTCCGCCGGGATTCCAGGCGTCGGTGAACAAGGTATTGCCGCGATCAAAAACCAGAGCGTTCAGATCGAACAGTGAACCGAGCCACGGGAACCGTACCAGATTCACATTGACCTGCGATTGGACATAGCCCTTCGCATTCAGGTCGAACCTGAATACTGAATCAACTGCGGTTACGAATACCTGCATCAATGTCTTTGCGAGTCGCGGCGGATCTCCACTGACCGAACCCTGCGACGTGTATCGAAGGTTGGTTATGGAGCTGTCGACGCGAGGCAACATCATCGGCTGAAGATCAGCGGTATCGTTCTGCTTAACCATCGCGAAGGGCTTGATGTCGGGAGCATTCGTGTTGCTCCGCGTCGTGTACACCTGCGTTCTGCCGTCGGAAAATATCCGCGTATCGACTTCCCGGGCGATTTCGTCGTCGGACTTAACCGTAGACGCCGCGAGCACCGGATCCGGATGCGACGGGGTTGACTGGTACCACACCGTGCGCTCCCAAGCGGCATATCGTGCAGCGGTTTCCGTGTCTTGGCGCAGCGAGATCATTTTTGCCAGGACCGGAAGAATTAAAATTAGCGGGACGAGGAAAAAAATGGCGACGATGACGAATTCCGTGAGCGCCTGCCCGTTTTGATCTCTAGGAGCCCGTCGGGTTTGGGAGATCGTCGCGAGGACTCGGGCACTTGGGGTGAAAAATGTGCACGCTCCAGGAAAACATTGAGCCATATTTATTGACGAAGATGCGTGCGGTTTTCGCCCACGCGTCCAAAGTCGCAGTAGATATCCCAGGTACGATAGATTGCTACGCACAGTCTTCACCATTATGAGGCGGGAGGAGTATCAAACTTCAGGGCAACGCTCCGTTCCGCATCGTTGGTATCGACCAAATGCGTCTGCCAGAACGGGTTATACAGATTCCCATGCTCGTATTTTTGATCCTGGATCAGGCCGCGCAGCCCTTCCCAAGTCGGCAAGGACGTGCGATTCCAGTTCGGATTGGGGGAGTCTTGATCCTCATAAGGCCGATAAAAATAGATCTGTGCCTTAGCGAGTGCCGCGATCTGATTGTTAGGTAGTCCGCCGTCAGCCTGATCGTTAGTGAGGGGGGATACCTGAAATCCCGGCTTGGTCTGCTCCCATGCAGCTTGAGTCTGAAGATACTTTTCACCCTTCGTCACCATGATCACGATGGACGGTCCATCGTCGAGCGGCAATTCGCTCCTCAGGTCATAGAAAGGACGCAGCCCTCCATTATGAAGTGTGCCCACCTTGTTCGAGCCATCATCGGCAACAGCCTGCCGGGCAGCCGTGGGATTGCGCCATGCACCGGCTCCCCATAGCCGCAATTGAGCGGAATGAGCCGCGTAGTTGTAGGTATTGCCCGCGCCGACATCGAGCGCGTGCGCCGCACCCCCGCCCACAGCCTCGACTTCGTTCCAACTGCAGCGTCCGCCGCCGCAGGAATAGTCCCAGGCGCTTGCATCGTCCATCGCGGTCCACTCCCATTTGTTGCGGCCGCTTCTATCGACGCCTTCCATCAGTTCTGAGCCACCAAACTTGTGGACCCAGTGGTTAAATCGGGAGAAGGGGATTGGCCAGACGTACGATCGCTCCGCGGTGAAATGGTCGCGCGAAGTCAATACTACATTTCGAAACTCGTTGAAACGCCGACGCTCCCGCGACGGAACTCCTGCCACCGGCCGCTGCTCCTGTTTGAGTCCGATCAGTGCCTCGAGGCCCGCCGACGCATTCGGATCAGTACCGAAATCGAATACGGTGAACTGCTGGACGTCGGGATCGTTGGCCAGGGAAACATCGCTGCTGATCTGCAATGCCGAAATCAGCGCTGTCGTATGAAAAAATAACTGCGCCTTGGAAAGGCCCCCGACCACGGCATCGTTGACCGCGATCATAAAGCCTATTGCCCCATTCGCCGCCGCAGCGTTGGTTCTGGCTTTGCTGAGCACAACATTTTCGAGTGCCTGATCAAGATTTCGTGTCGCCTGAAGCGTCTCGGCGTCGATGCCGGCGGCCGCTGACAAGCCGCGATTCGCGGCCGCCCGCTGCTCAAAATCAATCCACGAAGCCAATCCCACCATCTGGCCTATCGCAACCTGGTTAGCGACCATGGCGCGGTTGGTATAAGCAATGTAATTGAAATTTCGCGCCATCAGCACCGACGAACTGTAGGCAGCATCGTCCGCCGTGTTTTGCAGCTGCATCTTCTGGATGTTGATCTGTCCGGAATCGTAAAGAATCCAGATCGCAAGAATCAGCGCGGCCAGAAACAGGACCGTGAAGGGCATGACTTGGCCCTGCTGACGAACAAACAGCTTATTCGTGGCGGGACGAGGCTTATGCCCATACCCAGCGACGGAACCGGCCTTAGCGACAATCATCAACTCCCCCTAGTCGGCAACTGAAGTACCGACTTCGCACGCCCGGAGAGCTTTGATAATTCTAAGAAGGCTCTTTGAAAAATCCCTTCCGGAGCGGCGTGTTCCTCCAATCCAAAACCTTCGACTCATCGGCCCATCGGCGTACAAGAGCCGATGGGCCGATGCAGAAAGCCACTCGCTTACCGGTTGGTATCGCGCGCGTTGTAGTTCGACAAGTTCGGTTTGGCCGCCGCTTCAGTTGCAGCGCTTGCCGCTGCCGCAGTCGCAGCAGTGGTACCCGCAACGTTAGTCGTCTGACCCGCAACCTCATTAGCCATCTGGCCCGTCTGGGCGCGGACAGTATCGCCAAAGTAGGAATAGGCGCCGATCGCCGCCAGTGCAATCATGGCGACAATCACGATGTACTCCACCATCCCCTGACCCTTCTGTTTCTTAATTTGTACACTCGACATGTAATAGCCTCCTCAAAACCAGGACAACAACCCGCTGATCGGATTGCTTACACCGATTGTCATGTATTCATAAATACACTGATAGCTAGGGTTTTCCCGAAACTTATTAGCGTCATGAATTTATTTGAAATTTGGGCGTTTTTCGGCGCGGCTTCAGATTCGGTCATGGCGGGGATCCTCAATATCCAAGTACGGTACAAGAGAATGAATCTGTTGCAATAAATGGGGCGACAATCGGACTTCTGGTTGGCCATACGCATCTAGTCTTCACGTTTTTCGCAATGCGGCGAGTGCACTGGAAGCGAGGTCATGGATCCAAACGAACTGCTTTTTATTCATGGCGTTGTAAAAATTAAACGAATGCATTGGATGGCCGATTTCCGGCGTCATCAAATTTTTTGAATTATTTATTGAAATCCAACCGATTGCGGATTAGACCTTTGGCCACATTGATAGTCCCGCTTAACGCCCATACCATTGATCGCGGGTGAGATTAACGTGGGTAAGATTAACTAAAGTTTTCCTCAAGGAAGACGATATATAACAACTAGGGCGCATTGATCGGGGGAGGCCCCTAAGCGCATGAGCGGCGAAATGTCACGTGGTCTAAGTCCGGCGCCATCGTCCCGGCTGAGCAATCGTCGGCGATCTGTTTTTTCGGGGATTCCGGAAAACACACTGCAAGCAGTCGCCAGCCGCCGGCACTTGCTGGAGATGCTGCCTCACCCAGCGGCGTTGTTCGACTGCGAGACAGCGGGCATGCTGGTGGAAGCCAACAGCTTCTTCCACGACGCCTTTTCGCAATTTCATCCCATTCTGGCCCTGCCGGATTTCGATGCGTTATTCTCGAACTCTCCTGGTTTGGCGTCGATACTGAGTTCTTCTGGCCTGAAAGATTTACGCGTTCATACGCCCACGGATGCGAAAATTTTTCGCGACACCCGGGACCGCTGGCATCTGATCTCCTATCGTTTCGTTCGCGGCCCCGTGGTTCGGAATGGCCTGCTGCTGATGGCGCATGACGTTACGTCGATGATGGAACAGCTCGCGGCAATCACCGCACCCGCGACTATCCAGCCGCACACCGAGAATGCTCGTATCGCGCACTTGGAAAACCTCACGCCTCGTGAGCGCGAAGTTCTCCATCTCGTCGTGGATGGCAAGCTCAACAAGACGATTGCCGACATTCTCGGGATCAGCATTAAAACCGTGGAACTGCATCGCTCGCGGGTGATGCACAAACTCGGAGCTCGCAACGTCGCCGAGCTGGTCAAGCTGACGCTGAAAGCAGCCTAGTCTGCTTCGCTGTTGGCTAGTACCAACAGCCCATCCATAATCAGTTCCGGGCGCTGCACCCAGTTTCCTTTGAGTTCGGACACGAGGACGGTGGCATCGCCGCCGATCAGTACTCGTCGCGCGCCAGTCGGTGCATAGCATTCAGCCAAGCGTTCGAGAAGCCCGACACAGGCGTGGAACGCCCCTTGCCGCACACAGGCGTCAGTGTTGGTGCCCAGTCCCGAATCATAGATGGCATCAGGCCCATTCGCTGCAAACCGCGTCGCCCCGAGCACCGCGCGTTGCGCGGTCAGAAGCCCGGGCGCTATGACGCCACCAAGATGCTGACCCGTCCCGTCCACCGCGTCGAAGGTCAGCGCGGTGCCCGCGCTGGCGACGACGAAGGGCCCTTGCTGTTCGCGCCGCAACGCCAGCATCGCCAGCCAGCGGTCTACGCCCAGTCGTGACGGATCGGCATAGGCGATGCGCAGTCCATGACGTTCTTGCTGAACCTGCGCGAAATGCAGCGGCACCCCGAAACGGGACTGCACTTCAGCCGCGAGCGCAGCCCCAAGCCCGTCGCCGGTGACGTTCGCAGCCCATGCCGCCGTCAGCGCTGTTACGGGGATGTGAGCGATAAGCGCGGCGGGACTACCATCATGCTCGGCGGCACCGCCGGCGCCGAAGCCGCCGCCATTGGCCAAGGCCCACTTGAGCCGGCTGTTGCCGACGTCCAGCAGCAAAATGCTCACTGTCCGGACTCCAATAATCCTAGAAACGGCAGTTGGGGATCGATTCTCGGCGAGGCCGCAGCGAGGGATTGTCTGGCCTGGAGCGAAGCCCACGGTGGTTCCATGGGTTGAGTGAAGCCCAGGCAAGACCCGCGAGGGCCGTCGAAAATCGATCAGCGAAAGCGGCCTCCCACCTTTTGGTGAAGCACTGGTCAAGTAATTTGCTCATTGTCATTTCTCAAAAGAGCCGCTTTCACGACCAACTGCCGTTTCTAGGATAGTCTCAGGCTGACTTCACCAGCGTGTAGATGATGACGCTGCCCGTCGGCTTCGACGATCAGCGCGCCGCTGGCATCGATGCCACGCGCAATGCCTTCGAGCGACGGTTCGATACCAAGCATGCGCACCGGCCGGTTCATGGTTGCGTCGAAGCCGGGCCAATCGGCCACGAATGGCGCAAACCCCTCATGCTCAAACCGCACCAGCATTGCTACCAGCGCATCGAGCAGCGCCGCAGCCAGCGCGTTGCGCGAAACCGGCACGCATCCGACGCGAACCATTTCCCGGTGGACCGAAGTCCAGGCCTGATCCAGAACGCCGGCCTGTTCCGACGTCATCGCGACATTGATACCGATGCCGATCACCAGGCGGCAAGTGCCGCCCGCCTCGCCACGTTGTTCGATCAGTATGCCGCCGAGCTTGGCATCGCCGACGCGCAGATCGTTCGGCCATTTCAACATCACCGCGCCGACGCCGAGCGCGCGCAGCACCTTCGCACAGACAATGCCGACCGCAAGCGACGCCGTACCGAGCTGCGGAGGCCACGCCGGAAACGTCCACGCTAGCGAAAAATAGAGGTTGGCGCCGAACGGCGAACGCCAAACGCGCCCGCGCCGACCACGTCCGGAGGTTTGCAATTCCGCGAACAGCGCCTGCGGATCGCTGGCCGGATCGGCATCGAGCAGGCGTTGATTGGTCGAATCCGTGCGCACCAGCACATCGAGTGCGCGCATGCACTCGCGCGTCGCTGGCGCCAGCATCCCGCGCAGCTGCGCCACGTCAAGCCGATCGAGCGGACGCTGCAAGCGATAGCCGAGGCCCGGTTGCGTCTCCACCACCATTCCCCACTCGCGCAGATGTTCGACGCGCTTGGCCAGCGCGGCACGCGTGATACCCGCCTGCGCTGCCAATGCCTCCCCGGACTGCCACTCGCCTGCGGCGAGCGCATCGATCAGATGCAGCACTTCCGCTTCGCCTAGCGTACGCGCCATTGATCGATCCACTTGCCGAGCACGCGCGCGCGCTCGAACCGGCCTTCGCTTCCGGCAACCACGCGCCGAAGATTCTGCCGATGCTTGAATACGATCAACAGCAGCATCGCAGTGCTGAAAGCACCCGCAGCGGACCACGCGCCGAAAGGACTCACACAGGTCACCCAAAACGTCGCCGCCACCGCACCTGTTAGCGATGACAGGCTCACGTAACCCGTCAGCATCAGTACCAGCACGAAACCAGCGAACATCCATGGCAACGCGGCCGGCAGCAATGCGCCGAATACGCCCGTCAGCGTCGACACCCCCTTGCCGCCCTTGAAGCCGGCGAACAGCGGATAGCAATGCCCCAGCGCCGCGGCGAAGCCGCACGCGAAACCCGACACGTCTGGCGAGATCACGTCGGCCTGTGTCGACGGCCACGGCAACATCGGAATCAGAAGCGCGGCAGCTACACCCTTGCCGATATCGATCAACAACACACCGAGCGCGAATACCTTGCCTTTGCTGCGCAGCGCATTGGTGGCGCCGACGTTGCCGGAACCGGACTTGCGCAGATCGATACCGCCGGTCAATCGCCCAATCACGTCCCCGCCCATCACGCCGCCGAGCAGGTACGCCGCGACTGTCTTGGCGATCAGTTCAATCACGGATATCCATATTCAACTAGTCACCCAACCATGCACGCCGCCGCGCCAACACGTCGCCTTCGGTTTCCGTCAGCGTAAAGGTCCAGGTATCCGCCGGTGCCACGACCGGTGTCAGTGCCGCGGTCAACAGTTCGTCGCCACGGAAAAAATGCACGGTCACTTCACGTCCCGGCACCAGTGTTTCCAGAAACTTTGCCCAGTTGCCGGCACTGACGCGCAGGCCATCAATCGCGATTACTTGATCGCCGCCGGCCAATCCAGCCTGAGCGGCGCTCGATTCGGCGCGAACGTGCGCGACAATCGTTTCGCCCGGACGTGGCAGCAGACCCAGACTGACCGGCGGCGGCGCCCTCGTATCGGCGCGCCCGCCTTCATCGCCCGGGTTAGCTGCCGGTCGCTGCACGGCGTGCACGCCAAAGTCGGCGAGCAACTCCATGAGCGGCAGCTCCTGCGTCGAGCGCAGCAGCATGTCAAAGAAAGCACGTAGATCGAGTCCGGACAATTCCGATGCGATATTTTCCAGTCCGCCTTCCGGCACTGGCTGGCCACTGGCGCCGTGTCGCGTCCACAGTGCGCGCATGACGTCATCCAGCGACACCGACGAATCACGGCGCAGACGCAGGTCGAGACACAGCGCCGCCAGCGCACCTTTCACGTAGTAACTGACGGTCTGATTCGGCGTGTTTTCGTCGGGTTGATAAAACTTGATCCAGGCCTCGAAGCTCGACTCCGCCAACGACTGTAGCTTGCGACCCGGCGTGCGTTGCAGACGCGTGGCGGTTTCGGCAAGCAGATCGAGGTAAGCCGGTGCATCGAGCACGCCGGCGCGCAGTAGCATGAGGTCATCGTAATACGAAGTCACGCCTTCGTAGGCCCACAGATCGCGCGTGTAGGCTTCCGTCGCCAGATCGGAATCCGCGAACGCCTTCGCGGTGATGCGTTTGACGTTCCACAAATGAAAGTACTCGTGGCTGACCAGGCCGAGAAAACCGCGATAACCCTTGCGCAATTTGGTTTCGCCGGGGCGCGGCAATGAGTCGCGCGCCGCCACCAGCGCGGCCGACGCGCGATGTTCGAGCCCGCCGTAGCCATTGCCGGTGACCTGGGTCAAGAACAGATAGCGATCCAGCTTCGGTTCCTGTCGGAACAGCTCGCGTTGCGCGTGACAGATCCGGCCGATATCGGTGGCCAGTCGCGCTGCATCCACTTCACAGCGACCGGACAGCACGATCGAATGCGGAATGCCATCAACATCGAAATCGACATGCTGGAACGCCGCCATCTCGACCGGGTGGTCAATCAACTCCTCATAGCCCTGTGCGGTATAGACGCCAAAGCCGTAGGCATCCACCTTGACCGGCGCTAGCGCCGTTGCCACACGCCAGCCGGCGCAGCCCCAAGCCTCCGGTCGACGTAGATCAACTTCAAAGCGCGCATCCGCGAAACCCTGGGGACAATAGAACAGCGAGCTACCGTTGAAGAAACCGCGACGCAGATCCAGATACGCCTTACGCACCGAAGCATCGTAGGCATAGACCTGCCATTCCAGCCGCAGCGCCCCGGGCGGCGCCTTGACGCGGAACAAACGTTTGTCGATGCGCTCGATGACCGCGTCTGCATCACCCGCGCGCGCGGTGATCGTAAGGACATGCTTGGCGAAATCGCGGACAAGATAACTGCCGCGGATCCAGTTCGGCAGGCGGAACACCGGATCGCCCGCCCAGGATTCAAGCTCGCAGACGATGCGGAAGCAATGCGCGGCGGGATCGGCGAAGACGGTGTAGCGGACGGTGGCCAATTTGCGGAGAAAGGGCTATGGCGGAAGCCAATTCTAACGGCTGCGCGGAAACTTGGATTTTCTTGCTCGTCAAATGAGTCACGCTGAAATTCGAAGTAGTGAAACTGACGTGACGCGAGGGCAAATGCGCCAATTACCAACCGCTGCCTAGAAAGCGATATCGGCAATATCTATTACGTCTGCTTGTTACAACGCTCGGCGACCTCGCCTTGCTCCTAGGCGCAAATTCAAATCTTCATCAGCAAATGGTAGTCCTCGTTTTGTGTACCACATTCGCTTAGGGATATTTTCCAGCCGCCGTCAGACCAAGCTCAAGGCGTATTCGAACCAAATGCACTCTCCGGCACTCATAGAAACTAGGCACTGATGCCGACCCGACAATAAGGACATTGATATGCGAGGAATTTTATTGTGGTTGCTGGGCATACCGATACCGCTCATCATCGTGCTGTATCTGTTTCACGTCATTTGAAACGTGAGCTTCCGTTCAACACACGGCGTTGCGGCAGATTCGGGATATAACGCGACACCACATCCTTGTGCGACCCGTGCGAACAGAGGCTCCGCGGAACCGCCAGCGACTGTTGAAGCCAAAATCGCGGCGGGGGGAGCTGGTTTGCGTTATGTGTTCAGCGACGAACCCGGCATCCGCCGCGTGCGGCGCGGCAGGCAGTTCGAGTATCTCGATCCTCACGGACGTAGCTTGTCTCCAGATGAGAGCGCTCGCATCCGCAAGCTTGCGATTCCGCCGGCTTACCGAGACGTATGGATCTGCACCGATCCGCGCGGTCACTTGCAAGCGACGGGCATCGATGCCCGCGGCCGCAAACAATACCGCTACCACGCGGATTGGCGCCGCCAGCGTGACGGTGCTAAGTTCGAACGCATGGCGGATTTCGGCGAGTCGCTCGGAAATCTGCGACGGCGCCTGCGCAACGATCTCGCCCTTAAAGGTTTGCCATATAAGAAGGTGCTGGCAGTCGTCGTCAGCTTGCTCGACAGTACACGAGCGCGCGTCGGCAACACGCAATACACCCGCGAGAACGGTAGCTTCGGCCTGACTACGCTACGCAATCGCCACGTCCGCTTCGTGCGCGACGGCCGTGCGCTGTTCCAGTTCCGCGGCAAGGGCGGCATCCGCAATGAAATCGCTATCGATGATCGACGCCTTGCACGCATCGTTCGCAATTGCCAGGAATTACCCGGCCAGCTGCTCTTTCAATACATCGACGACGATGGCAGGCGTCGCGCGATTTCTTCAGGACAAGTGAACGACTACCTGCGCACCACGATGGGTGCCAATTTTACCGCCAAGGATTTCTGCACCTGGGGTGCGACGCTTCGAGCACTGGCGCTGATGGTGCGCACGCCGCTGCCCGAACTCCCGAGCGAACAGGCCCTCAACCGGTGCATCCTTGCGGCCGTGAAACACGTCGCCGAGGAGCTGCGCAATACGCCGCAGGTCTGCCGCAAGTCGTACATCAATCCACTGGTTTTTTCCGCGTGGCGCGACGGCAGTCTGCATCGAGTGATAGGCGATCGCTGGGCAGGTGCTTCGCCTCAAGCAGAACAGCTTGTCATTGGCTTTTCTACGTGCGCAGTCGCGCGCTGTGCAACGGGAACCCGCGAAATCTTCGAAAATCGCTTTGAAGTCTAGACGGCATTGATCATGCGTTACATCCATTGTAAGAAAACGATCTGCTGTATGGGCGCGAAATTTGCTCGCGTTTGACGGTACTTATGGAAAGGAGAATGGAATGAAAAAGAAAGCCTGGGCAGTCTGGAAAGGCGGAATCAAGGATGGCGGCGGCACAATCTCCACCGAGACCAGTGCGCTCAAGGAAGTGCCTTATGGCTTCAAGTCACGCTTCGAGAGCGGACCGGGCACAAACCCGGAGGAGCTGATCGGCGCTGCGCACGCCAGCTGTTTCACGATGGCGTTCTCACTGATGCTCACCGAGGCGGGCCACAAACCGGAGAAAATCGAGACCCATGCCGAAGTCACGCTGGATAAGATCGGTGATGGCTTCGAGATCACCTCCAGCGCGCTGACAATGACTGCGAAGATTGCCGGCATCGATCAAGCAAAGTTCGCGGAGTTGGCGAATAAAGCAAAGGCCGGTTGCCCAGTGTCCAAGCTCTTCAAGGCGAAAATTACGCTGGATGCGAAGCTGGAAACTTGATGTCCTGGCGGGTCTGATTCGGCGTACCAGCCACATTGCCTGACCACTGCTCCAGTGGCAATCGTGGAAGGATTGGCAAATATTCAGGCGGCCAGCTGCAAGCTCGCCAGTCGCGCATAGAGTCCGCCCTGCTGCATCAGTTCGGCCGGCGTGCCGATTTCGACGATGCGTCCGTGTTCGAGCACGACGATGCGGTCGGCCCGTTTCACGGTGGAAAGACGATGCGCGATGATGATCGTGGTCCGATCGCGCATCGCCGCTTCCAGACCGCGCTGCACCAACACTTCGCTTTCCGCATCGAGTGCGCTGGTGGCTTCGTCGAGCAGCAGCAGAGGAGGATTCTTGAGGATCGCCCGAGCGATGGCGATACGCTGGCGCTGACCGCCGCTCAGGCGCACGCCGCGCTCGCCGAGGAAGGCACGATAGCCGTCCGGCAGACGTGCGATGAATTCGTCGGCAAGTCCGGTTTTCGCGGCCGCGATGACCGCCGCGTCATCTGCGTCAGCGTCGCCGTAGCGGATATTCTCGAGTGCGTTCGCCGAAAAAATCACCGGCTCCTGAGGCACGATGCCGATGTGTGCGCGCAAATCGCGCGGATCGAGCGTACGGATATCGATGCCGTTGAAGCGGATCACGCCACGCTTGACGTCGTAGAAGCGCAGCAGGAGCTGGAACACGGTGGTTTTGCCGGCGCCGCTCGGCCCCACCAGTGCAACGGTTTCGCCTTCGCGGATGTCGAGCGAAATTTCGTCGAGCGCGGCGGTCAGCGGACGCGAGGGATAATGGAACACGACCTGCTCGAAGCTGATCCGCGCCTGTCGGGTCACGGGCAGCTGCACCGGCTCGCGCGGTGCTTGGATCGTGGGTTCGGCAGCAAGCAGTTCCATCAGTCGGCCGGTCGCGCCGGCAGCGCGCATGATGTCGCCCCAGACTTCTGCGAGCACGCCGACACCGCCCGCCGTGAAAGCTGCGTAGAGAACGAAAGATGTCAGCCCTCCAGCGGTCATCGAACCGTCGATAACCGCGCGTGCACCAAGCCACAGCACGAACACAATCGCCCCGAACACGCCGGCGATGATGCCACCCGTTAGTCCCGTGCGGACCCACGTGCGCCGGATCGCGGAATCGAAACTGGATTCGACCGCTTCGTCATAGCGGCGCGATTCCCAGGCTTCATGTGTAAACGCCTGCACGGTCGGCATCGCGTTGAGAACCTCGCCGGCGACCGCCGAGGTGTCGGCAACGCGGTCCTGCGACTCGCGCGACAGACTGCGCATGCGTCGGCCGCCCCATATCAGCGGCGCCACCACGACCAGCAGCAGCGCAATGGTGATCGCGAACAGCTTCGGACTCGTCACCGCCAGCATGATCAGACCACCGGCGAATTGGAACGCGCTGCGCAGCCCCATCGAGAACGACGAGCCAACCACGGTCTGTACCAGCGTGGTATCGCCCGTCAGGCGCGACAGCACTTCGCCGGTACGCGTGGTTTCGAAGTACTCCGGTGATTGCGCCAGCATGCGCCGGTAAATCGCTTCACGTATATCCGCGGTAACGCGTTCGCCGATCCAGGTGACTTGGTAGTAGCGTCCGGCAACGGCCACTGCCCAGAACAGGGCAATGCCGAACAGCGCGAGAAAGCGCCACTGCACATCGCTGCCGGCGGCGAAGCCGTGATCGATCAGGTCGCGGAACGCCATCGGCACGACCAGCATGGTCGCCGAGCCGATGCACAGCAGCACAAAAGCCGCCATCACCCGGGCGCGGTAGGGCCGCAGAAACGGCCATAGCGCCTTCAGCGATGCCAGCCGCCGACCGGTATTCGCGGGGGAAGTCAGTACTTCGGTGGTGGCTTCGATCGTTTCGTATTCCGTCTGCGGACTGCTCATGTGTCATTCGTACCCTGATGCGTCCGGCAAGGTTACACGACGGCGGCGATCGCGAACCGTCCGCCGACGCAGTCCGGCCCCCGGCGCGTCAATACTCAACCTTTGAGGGAGATCAAAGAAAAAGCCGCCCGGAGGCGGCTTTTTCTGAGGGAAACGCAGCGCTGCTTCAGTGTCCGCCTTCCAGCGATTTCACGGCCTGGATCATCGACACCATCACCTTCTGCGCGTCGCCGTAGACCAGATTGCAGTTGTCAGCGTAGAACAATTCGTTCTCGACACCGGAATAGCCTTTGCCCTGGCCGCGCTTGACGACATAGACCTGCTTGGCCTGGTCGACATTGAGGATTGGCATGCCGTAGATCGGCGAGGATTTATTGGTGCGCGCCGCCGGGTTAACGGTGTCGTTGGCGCCGATTACGATGGCGACGTCGGCTTCCTTGAATTCGTTGTTGATATCTTCCATGTCGCAGATGATGTCGTAGGGCACGCCGGCTTCGGCGAGCAGCACATTCATGTGGCCG
>Ga0265334_10000131_pt1 | contig 47027 bp, 45 predicted proteins | sample 42023metaG_FD_192442 | JGI IMG/M metagenome (GOLD analysis project Ga0265334, IMG submission 192442) | Rhizosphere microbial communities from Carex aquatilis grown in University of Washington, Seatle, WA, United States - 4-20-23 metaG | ecosystem: Host-associated > Plants > Roots > Rhizosphere...
ACAGCTTCCTGCGCCGCTTTTATGCTGCTCCACTCAAGGTATAGCGCATGCGTTTGGGTGAAGTTGTTGGTCAGCGAAACCACCGCCAATGCCTTGTTCCAGAAGTCCTTGGTACTGTTATGTTGCGCAAGCCTGTCGCCCAAGTTGCCGGATTGACCGATGTACGCCATCGCGTCGGCTCCGTTCTCGCTATCGCCGAATAGAAAATACAGCCCGACCTGCTTGGATTCGGGAGTCTGTTGAAATTCAGAAAGCAGAGACCGGGGTATTTCCACCACGCGCACGATGCTGGTCGTCAGTTCCGCTACGCGCAGGCCACGTGGATCACCTGACGGTAAATAGATTTGGATGGTTCTGGCTCGGGCCATGCGTTTTCTCTTTTTCTAAACCGTCTTTGCATCCGAACTATTTGAACATATGGCAAAACTGATCAGACTATGGTCAATGCTCTTGGTGCACCCGGCGCATTGAGTGCCAGACAAGGGGGCGCATTGACTGAATACTGTGAAAGAGACGCGTTTCCTCAGTGCTCGCTTGCCTCATTAAACATTGCCCACAGGTCGCGGCCACCATAGACGACGCGTTCGATTCGTGCGGTGTCGTTAATGATGTGGAACAGCACGACATACTGTCCCACCACCGCAGCTCGTGCGTCTTCACCAACCTCCGGTCGCAGCCGGTAGATCCGCGGGTTCTGCCCAATTAAACGGAATTTGCTGCGAATCTCCTGAATGAAGGAGACGGCGCGGACAGGATTGTCCTGTGCGATGTATTCGGCGATGGTGTCGAGATCACTCTCAATGAAGTTGGAAAGCTCGACCCGCATCACTTGGCCTTGCCTTGTGCATCCGCCAAAGCTTGGTATTTCCGTTCCAGACGATCGAGCACGTCATCGACCGGCTCACCGGGGGATTTGTCTTTAATGGCTTGCTGCCACACTTGGCGCAATTCCTCGATGCCCTGCTGACGCAAGCTGCGCTTCTGAGTCCAGTCGCGCAACGCGTCCCGTACCACCTCGCTGCTGGAAGCATATTCGCCGGTATCGACGGCGTTGCGTACAACGGCCACCATTTCTGGCGGCAATGCGATGCTGATTTTCTCGACGGTGGACATGGGGCGTCCTCACAGCGGTATGAACAATTCATACCAAGGATATCGCAAGACGCCTTAAATGCAATGCATTTCTGCGGCTACGAATGGGCCATCTTTGATGGGTCAATTTGCTCGCTGAATCTCTTCTCAAATCGAAACTGACCCATTGATATTTCAGGGGTTTCCGAGGGTATACCGCCCATCAATATGAGAATTGCATTGGAACATAATTCCTACACAATCAATGAGATGGAGACGCTCTGACAACAGATTCTGACTCTGTTTATCTAGGTTCGAGTCCTAGTCCCCCAGCCAACAATTGTTCCGAAGCGATCCGATACGATCCGCGTTCGACTCTAAGCCCCGCTAAATGCGGGGTTTTTTATGCCTATAGCATCCTACTTGGTCCAGAGAGAGCCGGCGCGATGGTGGCCGCCGCACATCGGCTTCACCCGCGGTCCAGTGATATGAATACATCCCATATTCATTTCATAAAATGAAATGAATAAATGTGGCAATCACATCATCGAGCACCGCAGAGTTCATCTGGCAGCGCCCGGACTGGCCCGTGTGGCGCTGGTCTCAACCGGCGTCGCGGCCGCGCAGATTGACTCGGTAGATCAGGCCCGCCTTCGGCTGTTGGACAAGCTACGCGGCCTGGATGATGAGCACCGCAGCCTGGTCGCCACCCAGTTATACACCCGCGAAACCGTCCCCACGTCCGCCATCGAGGGTGTGCAGGTGGATGCCGCCGCCGCAAGTCAACGTCGAACCGAGAAGCTCGCGCAGCGGCAGTGGGTCGCTAACACCTTCGGCCAAGCGGCAGACGCTTGGCATGCTTTCCGGAGCGGAGCATGGAATGCCAAGTCCGCGGGGCAAGCCCGGTCGTATCTGGACAAAGATATTCTGCCCAAGCTGCAGTCCCGCCCGCTGGATAACATCTCTCCGAAAGAGCTGGGGTTATTGGTCGGGGCAATCGAAAATCGAGGGGTCTACGACATCGCCAAGAAAACCCGTAAGTGGCTCAAGGCTACCGGCGAATGCGCCGCGTATGCAAACGGGCTGGGAATCATTCGAAGTGAATTATCAGTATCTGAAAGCGGTCTACCTCATTGCGGTGCCGCAAGCGCAACGTCCGCCTGCAGACTCGGTCGAAGTGAGACTGCATGGTATATATCAGCGGCGCTAAGACAAGGAGATCGGCGATGCAGCTTGGCATGATCGGGTTAGGGCGTATGGGCGCGAGCCTGGTGCGGCGTCTGACAAAGGACGGCCACAAGTGCGTTGTCTACGACGTGGACCCGGCAGCCGTGAAGAAGACCGCGGGCCGCGGCATTCGCGGTGCCGTCTCGATCGAAGCGCTCGTGGCAAAACTGGCTAAGCCGCGCGCGGTCTGGATCATGGTTCCCGCTGGCGTAGCCGGCGCCACTATCGAAGAACTGGCGTCGCACATGGACGCTGGCGACATCATCATCGACGGCGGCAATAGCTACTACCGCGACGACATCCTCCGAGCGAAGGTTCTCAAGCGCAGACATATCCACTACGTCGATTGCGGCACCAGCGGCGGGGTATTCGGGCTGGAACGCGGCTACTGCCTGATGATTGGCGGCGAGGATCAGGTGGTCAAGCATCTGGAACCGATTTTCAGGAGCATCGCCCCCGGGGTCGATACCGCATCGCGCACTCCGGGCAGAAAGGGCACGGCGGCTCCCGCCGAGCATGGATATCTGCATTGTGGGCCGACCGGCGCAGGCCACTTCGTCAAGATGGTTCACAACGGCATCGAGTACGGCCTTATGGCCGCCTATGCCGAAGGACTGAACATTTTGCACAACGCCAACGCCGGAAAGCGCAGGCGCGATGTGGACGCCGAAACGGCGCCACTGCGGGATGCGGAGTACTACCAATACGACCTGGACCTGCCTGAGATCGCGGAGGTTTGGCGCCGCGGCAGTGTGATCGGCTCCTGGTTGCTGGATCTTACCGCTGCTTCACTTCTGAACAGCCCCGGCCTTGAGCGCTACGCCGGCCGCGTGTCGGATTCCGGCGAGGGACGTTGGACGATCGCTGCGGCCATCGATGAAGCCGTGCCGGCCCCTGTTCTGAGTGCCGCGCTCTACGAACGCTTCAGCTCGCGCGGCGATGCGGATTTCGCGAATCGGGTGTTGTCCGCGATGCGCAAGCAGTTTGGCGGGCACGACGAAAAGAAGAAGGGAAAGCGCTGAGATGAACAAAGCCAGACGCGGCGCGGTGCCGTCCGACGCGCTGGTGCTATTCGGCGTGACCGGCGATCTCGCGCACAAGAAGATTTTCCCCGCGCTTTATGCGATGGCGAAGCGCGGTGTCCTCAAGGTTCCGGTGGTCGGAGTCGCGTCTTCGATGTACAGTCTGGCGCAGCTGCGCAAGCGTGCCGAAGATAGCGTCAGACAATCCGGCAGGATCGATGACCGGTCCGCCCTGCGTCACCTCCTCTCCCTACTACGCTACGTCGCCGGTAACTACAACGATCCCGACACCTTCGTAGCGCTCAAGCAGGCGCTGGGCGATGCGCGACACCCGGTCCATTACCTCGCCATCCCGCCAGTGCTGTTCGCGACGGTCATCGAGGGGCTCGGTGCTGCGGGTTTGGCCGAGCATGCGCGCGTCATCGTCGAGAAACCGTTCGGGCGCGACTTGGCTTCGGCGCGAAAACTCAACGGCGTCGCGCGATCGGTATTCCCGGACGATTCGATCTTTCGCATCGATCACTTTCTTGCGAAAGAAGCGATCATGAATATTCTTTATTTCCGTTTCGCCAATTCGTTCCTGGAACCGATCTGGAATCGCAATTATGTGGCCAGTGTGCAGATCACTCTGGCCGAGGATTTCGGTGTCGAGAGCCGCGGTGCGTTCTACGAAACCGCCGGCTGCCTGCGCGACGTCATCCAGAACCATCTCTTTCAGATCGTTGCGCTGCTGGCGATGGAGCCGCCGACCTACCAAGGCTTCGGTGCCGTGCACGGCGAGACCGCGGATGTTTTTCAGGCGATGCGTCCTCTGCGATCCGACGACTTGGTGCGCGGACAATACGCTGGGTATCGCAAGGAACCGGGCGTCGCGAAGCGTTCCGATGTCGAGACGTTCTGCGCCCTGCGGCTCTTCATCGACTCGTGGCGCTGGCAGGGCGTGCCGTGGTACCTGCGCTCGGGCAAATATCTGGCAGCGTCGGCAGCCGAAGTCATCGTCCAGTTGAAACCGCCGCCGCAGCGGCTATTCGCCGATTCGGTGCCGACAGCCGGACGACCCAACTATCTGCGTTTTCGCTTGTCTCCAAACTCCGCCGTAGCACTTGCTGCTCGCGTCAAGCGCACGGGAAAGGAATTCGTCGGTGACCAGCGTGAGCTTTATCTGGTTGATGAACGGCCTGGAGAGGAAACGCCTTATGAACGCCTTCTGGGTGACGCCATGGCCGGCAACAATGCGCTTTTTACCCGCGAAGACGCCGTGGAGGCGGCATGGGCAGTGGTCGATCCCGTATTGACCAGGCATCACCGGACGATCCCCTACAAACGCGGGAGCTGGGGACCCAGGGAAGCAGACGCACTCATCGCAGCCGACGGCGGCTGGTACAACCCGGGAGTTGCCGATGGCTCTTCCGATTGAAGACTATGCATTGATCGGCGATTGGCACACCGCGGCATTGGTTGGTCGAGATGGCTCCATCGATTGGCTTTGCTTTCCCCGCTTCGATTCAGGGGCGTGTTTCGCGGCACTGCTGGGAGAGCCACGACATGGGCGCTGGCTGATCACGCCAGCCGCAGAAGTGCGCGGTACCCGGCGCAGATACCGCGACGGGACTTTGATTTTGGAAACCGAATTCGAAACGGATGACGGCGCCGTGCGGATCATCGACTGCATGCCGCTCTCGGATGAGCGCTGGGATGTCGTACGCATCGTCGAAGGCTTGAAAGGGTGCGTCACGATGCGCATGGAACTCATCATCCGCCTCGACTACGGGTCCATCGTACCGTGGGTGCGGCGGTCGGGCGACGCATTGCTGGCGACCGCAGGCCCGGACACGCTGGAACTGCGCACTGACGTGGCGGTCCGCGGCGAGAACATGAAAACGATAGCCGAGTTTCAGGTGAGCAAAGGCGAGCGCATCTCATTCGGGCTGAATTATCGTCTTTCCCATGAGCCAACTCGGCAAGCCGTCGATCCCGAGAAGGCGCTGATAACAACCGAGAACGAGTGGCGTAAATGGTCCGAGTGCTGTACCTACCAGGGCCGCTGGCACGATGCCGTGGTGCGCTCGCTGATCACTCTGAAAGCGCTGATCTATGCACCTACCGGTGGCATCGTTGCAGCGCCCACCACATCGTTGCCGGAGCAACCGGGTGGTACGCGCAACTGGGACTACCGTTACTGCTGGCTGCGCGATGCCACGTTCACGCTGAACGCGCTGCTGCTCGCGGGCTATCATGAAGAAGCAACCGCGTGGGGCGAATGGTTGCTGCGAGCCGCAGCGGGAAGCCCGGAAGACCTGCAGACGCTGTACAGCGTCACCGGTGAGCGACGTCTCGATGAATATGAAGTGAGTTGGCTGCCTGGTTATGGCGGGGCGGCTCCCGTACGTGCTGGAAACGCCGCATCAAAGCAATTCCAACTCGATATTTATGGCGAAGTCATGGACACCTTGCACCTGGCGCGCACGGCTGGCCTCGAGTTGGATCCTGCGGCATGGCGAATACAAGTGGCCCTGCTCCGATTTCTGGAGTCAAACTGGCAACAGCCCGACGAAGGGATCTGGGAAGTTCGCGGGCCGCGTCGCCATTTCACTCATTCCAAGATGATGGCCTGGGTGGCTTTCGATCGGGCGATCAAGGATGTGGAGGCCTTCGGGCTCGATGGTCCGGTCGCGCGCTGGCGGCAGATACGCGATGCGATCCACGTGCAAGTCTGCAATTCCGCCTACGATGCGCAACGCAACACTTTCGTGCAGTCCTACGGCTCGCCGCATCTCGATGCGAGTCTGCTCCTGATGCCTCAGGTCGGATTCCTGCCGCCGGACGATCCCCGCGTGCGCGGCACCATCATTGCCATCGAGCGCGATCTTGTCGTCGACGGATTCGTGCTGCGCTACTCAACCGCAACCAATGTGGATGCGCTGCCAGCAGGCGAGGGCACGTTTCTGCCCTGTTCATTCTGGCTTGCCGACGGTTTGGTGCTGACCGGTCGCCGCGCAGACGGCGAAGCTTTGTTCGAGCGTCTGCTTGCACTGCGCAATGATCTTGGACTGCTATCGGAAGAATACGATACGCATGCGCGGCACATGCTCGGAAATTTTCCACAGGCGTTGACGCACATGGCGCTGATCAATACCGCCCACCTGTTGTCCATGCCAGTACGGGAAGTCATGCGCGCCAGCGAGAAGGGCGAGCGGCCCGCAGCCGCGGCGCAGGCATCATGAAACGTCAAATCGACAAACCTATTAAAAGGATATTGGTCGTCGACATCGGCGGCTCTCACGTCAAGTGCGTTGCTACTGGCCGCAAGCGTCCCGCCAAATTCAAGTCGGGGCCAAAGCTGGCGCCGGAGCAAATGGTGAAAAACGTCCTCAAGGTCACCAAGGGATGGCACTTCGACGCGGTTTCGATCGGGTATCCCGGCGTAGTTCGCCGCGGCAGGATCGCGCGTGAGCCGCACAACCTCGGCCCAGGTTGGGTTGGCTTCGATTACCGGACGGCTCTTGGGCGCCCGGTAAAGATCATCAACGATGCGGCGATGCAGGCACTCGGTGGCTACGAGGGCGGCAAGATGCTGTTTCTTGGACTGGGCACGGGATTGGGGTCGGCACTCATCATCAATGGTGTGATCGTTGCAATGGAACTCGGCCATCTGCACTACGCGGAGGGGGCAGTTATGAAGATGAGGTTGGCGATAAGGGACGCAGGCGGATGGGGAACAAGAAATGGCGCCGAAAAGTGGAGGATGTCGTCGACGGTTTCCGCAAGGCCTTGCTTCCTGATTACATTGTGCTGGGTGGTGGCAATGTCGCCCATCTGAAGCGGCTGCCGCCACACACACGTCGCGGCGACAATGCCCATGCTTTTCTGGGTGGATTCCGCCTGTGGGAGCGGCAGGACCCGCATGCCGCTGGTGCGATCAAAGTCGGCTGGACTGTCGCCGACGAAGGTGAGTGGAAGGAGTCAGCAACAGATGAGGTGGCTACATGAGTGTGACCGACGACGTCGTGTTTCTGTTCGATTGCGACAACACGCTGCTCGACAACGACCGCGTGGTGAGCGATCTGCGGGAGCATCTGGCTAACGAGTTCGGTCCTGAATGCAGCGATCGGTATTGGGAAATCTTCGAAGCATTGCGCGCGGAGATGGGTTACGCGGACTACCTCGGCGCATTGCAGCGCTACCGGCTCAGCGGACTGAACGATCCGCGTCTGCTGGAGATGTCTGCATTTCTGGTGGACTATCCGTTTGCAGATCGGTTGTATCCGCGCGCGCTCGATGTCATCGCACATTTTCGTCCTCGGGGTCCCACAGTCATCCTGTCGGACGGCGACGTAGTTTTTCAGCCGCTCAAAATTCAGCGTTCCGGATTGTGGCAAGCCGTCGAAGGTCGGGTGCTGATCTACATCCACAAAGAACAGATGCTGGATGATCTTCAGTGGCGCTATCCGGCCCATCACTACGTCATGGTGGACGACAAGCTGCGCATTCTGGCGGCGATGAAAAAAAATCTGAAGGACCGGCTGACAACGGTTTTCCCGCGGCAGGGACATTACGCGCTCGACCCGCACAATCTCTCGACGTATCCGCCAGCCGACTTGGCGATTGAGCGTATCGGCGATTTGCTTGATTGCGAATATCCCGCATCGTTCAGTGCCGCCTCGGTGCTCACCGACGTCGACAAAGAGAGTGCGTGAGCGTCGAAAAGAAGGCCAGCGCGCTCGATCGCAGCACGAGAGCGGTAGCACCGCAGACAGTCAGTGGTCGTTCTGGCTCAAACACAGATAAATATAGGTCGTACTCAGCAGCATACTGATGGTGCAGGCGAAGGCCATGCCGAAGCCGGCGGCTATCCACAAAAAGCAGCCATTGTATTGGGGCATCTGCGCCGAGAATGCTTGGAATTTGAAAGTTAGCGCCAACAGCATGGCACTGCCGAAGCTCAATTTCATTAGGTAACGCGGCAGATAAACGCGCGCGCTGCGATTGTGCCGATAGGCTGCGGCGCGGGCCAGCAAGTTGCCATGGCTGGCGTCACGAAACAGCCAAAATGGCCATAGGTGCAGAAAGATCAGGCGCGTGAGCAGCGAATCTCCATGTCCCAATGCGGTAGCTATCGATTCGCGCTCCGGGATCATTTCGCTCGTTATTCTCAATCGCCTGTCTGCGACACTCTTTCCCATAGACGTTCCAAAGCGATTAGGAGTTCCCAATCGGTTCGCAGGGCGAGCGACGACGGCCAGGAAATGTTCACCGCTAAGAACCATTGCCATGCCTTGACGAAGCATTGAAGCGACTCAGGCAAGCTCACTCTTCCGAAGAATCGCCACATAATTTTTCGGATAGCCGCGCGATTCGAATTTAATGCGCTTCTCCAGCCGGTGAAACAAAACTGACCCGATCGCGAAGCCGATTTTCAGCGATAGCATAGTCGGTGTCAGTGCATAGCCGATAAGGCTGTCGCCAAAATCGCGTCGACGATATGGTAGATATCGCGCCATGTTGTGAAGTTGATATCCGACTGTACCGAAGTATCCCTCAAGCCAATCGAGTCGCTCGATGGAAAAGCCGACCTTATCGAACAGATAACGAAGGCCGAATTGGGTGTAGCGGTAAAAATCGAAAGGCTGCTCATGTTCTTCGTAGAACAATGGCCCGGAGTAGATCATCCGGCCGCCTCGCTTGAGTATGCGATGTAGCTCCGTCAATACTAACTGAGGTTCTGGAAGATGTTCCATTACTTGGTTGAAAACGACGAAATCAAAGCGCTCGTCTTCGACCGGAATGCTCCTCAGATCACAGACATAAGCCGATGCTGCATATGGCTTGTCGATTTTCTCAAAGTCAGCCGACTCATAACGGGCGTGCTGAAAGAGATTTTTATAGGGTGCATCACCGGCGCCAGCGTCCAGAATCAAGGCACCGTCGGGCACTGAGTTTGCGAAGGCCGAATTTTCCTGCCACAAGCGGTAGCGCGATGAATTGAAATTCAGAAAATCGCTCAGATAGCTCGGCAGCACGGTGACGACTCCTTCGAGTAAGGCTCAACTTAAAACTTCCCTGGCCACAAGAGATGTCGTGAGTACATCGATATTTCTGACCTTTCCCGCATATCTAAGCCGATGCCTTTGTCAGATCGGACAGTAATTTTCCGATAGTCTCGGGCTGTACGGGTTTGATGAGATGGTGATCAAATCCAGCTTCCCGCGAGCGGCGGAAGTCGTCCGCCTGCCCGCGGCCGGTCAAGGCAACGATGAGCGAATTTTTGCCCCAAGGATATTGCCGGATGCGGCAACAAGCATCATAGCCGTTCATTTTCGGCATACAGATATCCATCAGAACCAATTCAGGTTGAAACATTGCCGCCGTCTCTACCGCATCGATTCCATCGGCAGCGATGCGCACGCTGGCTCCCATCAGTTCGAGCATAGTTGCCATGCTGGAGGCGGAATCCTCATTGTCATCGACAATCAGAATCCGGTGCTGTTGTGAATCATGCAGCACTTTCTTGTCGCGCCGTGGCGTTTGCGGTTTTGGAAGACCCGTCGACAAAAGGGGCAATCTGACGGTGAACTCGCTGCCCAGGCCGATTCCATTGCTGAATGCACTCACTTCACCTCCGTGCATGAGCACCAGCCGCTTCACCAGCGTCAAACCAATGCCAAGACCTCCATGGATCTTTTCCAACGATCGATCGACTTGCTCAAACATATCGAATACGCGCTCAAGCATATCTTGCGGGATGCCAATACCGTTGTCCCGGACGTTGACGATGACGTGGCCATCTTTAAGCGCCACTACGATCTGAATAGCCCCTCCCTCTTGGGTGTATTTGGTGGCGTTGTTCAAAAGATTGCCGAATACCTGGGCGAGGCGGGTTACATCGGCGTTTATGGTCACCGGTTCCGATGGAATGTCGATTGAAAGTGTCTGGCTCCGCTGCTCGATCAATGGACGGCAGGTTTCGATCGCGTTCAGTAAGACGAGCGACAGATCGATGCAATCCTTGCGCAGCGCAATTTTGCCTTCGGTGATCCGACTCAAATCGAGCAGATCGTCGATCAGTCTGATCATGTGCCGAAGCTGACGCTCCATCATCTGGCGTGATTTGTCGATAACCTGAGGATTGGCGTTCGCGCGCTTGATCAGTTCAAGGCCGTTGAGCAGCGGTGCGAGGGGATTGCGAAGCTCGTGTGCCAGAGTCGCCAGAAATTCATTCTTGCGCTGATCCGCCTTGCGCAGATCTTCCTCGACCGCCTTGAGGCGGCTGATATCGAGATTGATTCCGGCCCAGGCGATGATTTCATCTTGTTCGTTTTTGACCGGAACACCACGGGTGAGCACCGGGTGATAGCGTCCTTCGGCATCGCGGAAGCGATGCTGGCGATCCCAGTTGCCTCCGCGACGCACGCAATCTCGCCAAGCGTCAGCGGCATCCGCATCGTCCGGATGCAACGCATCGATCCATCCAGAATCCGACCATTGCTCCTGCGTCTTTCCAACTAGGCGCAAAAATGAAGGGCTGACATAACGGTTGCGCCCGTTTGCGTCGCAGGTCCAAATGCCGTAGTCGAGCGATTCGCCAATGGCACGATACAGAAGTTCGCTGTCACGCAGAGCGTGCCGCGCGATGTTGGCCTCAATGACGTTGGCCGCATGCCGGGCGCACAGATCTGCCAGTTGGATTTCACGGTGAGACGGAATCCGACATTTGACGAAATAGACCGATAGCACTCCCACAACTTCTCCTGCTCGTGAAATGATCGGAGTGCTATGTGCCGCGCGGAATCCAGCCGCGCGCGCGCCTTCACGTATCTTTTCGAAGCGCGTATCGGTTTCGATATCGAAAACGACCGAGCGTTGCCCGGTGAAGAATGCGCTGCCGCGCGCGCCTGCGTCCGGAGCTGGCGTTACGCGTAGCAATCTCTGCAGTGTCGCCGCGCTGAAGCCGATACTGGCAACATTATCAAGACATCCGGAAGTACGGTTATACATCGATACCAGTCCGAAATCCGCGCCATGGAGTTCCACAGCAGCTTCTAGTGTGGCTTGCAGGGCAGATACGGGCTCTCTTTCTCTAGTGTCTGCTGGCTCCATTGCGAGCTGATGCAGGCGTGTCAGCGACCTGACCTGAAAGGCGAGGTCGTCCTTTGTGGCTGCCAACTGGGCTTCAGCATATTTTCGATCGGTAATGTCGACCAGCATGTTGATTGCACCTACGATTGCACCTGAGGAATCGCGCAACGCACGCGGGTGTGCCAGAGCTGAACGTCGGCTGGTATCAGGACGCTCGATCAAGATTTCAATTGAGCCGCGTGGCAGTCCATCCTTGAGAGTCATTGCCGTCGGGCATTCGCTCAGTGGAATTGGCGTTCCTTCTGGAGTGAAGTTCCGATATGACCCGCACCACTTGCTATGGCCCACTGTCGGCGTTTGTCCCCATAATTCGACAGCCGCGGCGTTGTAGAGTGTGATGGTGCCGTCGGCAGCGCAAGTGTAAATCGCTGCCGGCAGATCACGGATCAGTTCGCGATAGCGTTCTTCGCTTTGGCGAAGGGCTGCTTCTATGCGTTTGCGTTCGTCGATCTCGCGTTTGGCGCGGCCATAGAGCTTCGCATTATCAATTGCTACGGCCGCTTGCGCCGCAATTCCAAGAACCATGCGCTCGGCGCGCTCAGTGAAGACACCCACATCCGGATGCCCGAAGATCAGAGCGCCAAGTATCTCGCCGGATCGCGACACCACCGGTACGCCCAGGTAGCTCCGCACCGGGCGGCGCCCATCGGGAAAGCCGGCATACGGCATATTCTGCCCACCGCGGGAATTTTCGCGGACATCATTGAGGCGGATTGCCGAGCCATCGCGAAAGATTTCCTCGAACAGAGGAATATTGCCCGGCCTGCCGAGTTCATCGAATTCCGGCGGAGCTGCATCGGGTATGGTGAAAAGTTGAAAGGACTCACCAGGCTCATTCGTCGGATTATTGAGAAACGTCCCAATCCGCGCGCCCGTCAGCTGGGTCGCGGTGTCGGTCACCTTCTGCAAAAGTGTCTGCAAATCAAGTTCTGCGGTGAGTCCGCGTGCAACATCGTTGAGTTTTTCGGCTTCAACGCGCAGCAAGCGCTCCCGCTTGAGAATCTCACTACGCAGTTGTGACATTGACAGTTGAGCGCCGACGCGCGCGAGCAGTTCACGGGCACTGAATGGCTTGACCAGATAATCATCGGCGCCGGCATGCAGTCCTTCAATGCGTGCCTCCTCGCCAGCGCGCGCGGAAAGCATGATGACCGGCACGGTTGCCGTGCGCGCCTCGTCGCGCAGCCTGCGCAGAAGTGCGAAGCCGTCGACATTGGGCATCATGACGTCAGTAAGGATCAGGTCGGGAACTTGAGCCTGCAGCGCATTAAGCGCCTGCTGCCCGTCGGCTACCGCCGTGACGTCGTAAAGTGGTGCCAGCAATCGTTTCATATAGTTGCGCATATCGACGTTGTCATCTGCCAACAGCACTCGCGGCCGCAATGGAGCGAGCTTTTCATGCGGTGGCGATTGCCGGTCATGCTGAGATGCGGAGCTCGGTGTCGGATCTGCGATTTCCGGCAGCCACCGCAAAGCTTCTTCGACGAACGGATTAGCAGTGCTGCGCACGGTTTTTAGGGTCGTTTCGGTGCGTATGCGGTCAGAACGCAGGTGTGCCTTCCCGAACGGAATCGTCACCGTGAACGTGCTTCCTTTATCGGGTGTGCTGGCAACACTCACTGCGGCGTGATTAAGTTTTGCCAGCTCATGGACTAACGCCAGGCCGATTCCCGTGCCCTCGTGATTGCGGCCATTGGCGCCTTCGACACGATGGAAACGATTGAACAGTTTTGGCAGTTCGTCTGCCGAAATGCCGATTCCGGTATCTCGCACATCTAAAACGGCGGCGTCTGAACGTGCGCGTAACGACACTTCAATTTCACCGACAAGCGTGTATTTGAATGCATTGGACATGAGATTGAGAACGATTTTCTCCCACATGTCGTGATCGACGAACACCGGCTCCGGCAGCTGTGGACAATTGATGATCAGTTCGATACCGGCCTTCTCTGCCGCCGATTTGAACATGCCGCAGAGGTCGGTCGTGTAGGCAGCAAGATCAAGTGCCTCATAGGTTGCCTCCATGCGGCCCGCCTCGATGCGCGAGAAATCGAGAAGCGTATTGACCAGGCGCAACAGTCGGTGCCCGTTTCTCGATGCGAGCTCCAGTTGTTCTCGCGTATTTTTTCCTATTTCATCAGTCGATCCGGCCAGTACATCGTTGAGCGGTCCGAGCAGCAGTGTCAGTGGTGTTCGAAATTCGTGGCTGACATTTGAAAAGAACACGGTCTTGGCCCGATCCAGTTCCGCGAGCGCTTCGGCACGCCTGCGCTCCTCCTCATAGGCCTGCACGCTGGAAATACCACTGGCGATTTGCGCTGCCATCATTTCGAGAAAGCGCTGATAGCTGGTGTCGAACACGCGATACGGATTGAGACCGACGATCAACATGCCGCTTTTGCCCGCCGAAGATTGCGGTGTGATTGGAAGAATGACAGCGTTATGAGGCGGACGTTGCCAAGCTCCTCGCGGCAAATCCGAGAACGAAGTGGGCGGTAGCGATACCAGCAACGGTCTACGCAATGTTTTCGCGGCCATCCATGGCCATGGCGAATCGTTCCCGAAGAACAGCCGTGGTGGTACCGCGCGATGATCACAGCCAAATCGGCAGGCTCCTTTCAGCGTAGCTGCCTTGTTGTCGTCGTCAAATAAGTAAATCGCGGCGAATGGCAAGTCCTGAGGATTGCGCTCCATGCATGCCACGCTCTGCGTGCATATCTCATCGATCGTCCGCGCGTCCACCGTTTCTGTGGCCAGTTCGCGTAACAGAGAAAGCTGGCGCTCATCGATGATCCGGCGCGTCTCATCGGTATTGGCGCACAGAATGCCGCCTACGCTGCTATCGTCATCAAGTACCGGACTATAGGAAAAGGTGTAATAAGTTTCCTCCGGATAGCCGTTCCGCTCCATGATCAGCAGCAGCGCTTCGTCGTAGGTTCCTTCATTTCTGTATATCGCTTGTTCGGCGCGCGGACCCACCTGCTCCCATATTTCCTGCCATACCACCGCCGCGGGCTGGCCGAGCGCGCCAGGATGCTTTTCGCAGACGATGCCTTTGTAGGCATCGTTATAAAGATTGATTAGTTCGCTTCCCCACCACACAAACATCGGCTGGCGTGACGTCAACATGATGCGTACCGCAGTTTTCAGGCTGCGCGTCCAGTTCTGGACGGGTCCGAGCGGGTTTCTGGACCAGTCTATTGCGCGCATGCGCTCGCCCATTTCGCCACCGCCGGAGAAAAAATCAATTCCGGCTTGTCCCTGTTGCATGAAGGCCATCTCCATTACCGCCCTCCAGAAAATACTGATATCCAGTTCAGCCCAGCGTAGCGTCGGAGTCAACGTCTACATTGCGGCTTGTAATATCGATTAGGTGCAAGATTCATTCATATAACCATTTTTTGTGGACGGTACCTCTGCCATTTGTCCCGACTTTGCAGAGAATGCATCCACCAGTTGTTACCAATTCACCGATGCCCGCCGACTTTTCGGACGTACATGGAACCCCACGAGCAGCGTGCCAGTGAATCGAGAAACGGAATGCCAAAAGTGGGACGATTGGCGGCAACCGCATCCCCTGCCGCTGGCTAAAAATATCGACAATCCGCTTTGGCGGAACCGTAGCGGAGACGCACTTGCAATAGAGACCGTCTCCGGAAGGCACGCTTGAGACGGGGTTCTGCATGTAAAACCGGGGCATTGATATTCTCGCTCTAGGCGACGAAAAACAATTGACACGCGTGAGAGGGAAAAGGTCCCGATCGCTGTTTTAGGCAAAAACTGAGACCGTAAAAATTGCCGATTCGCGGAAAAAATAACCGAAGTACCTCCATTTTCTGATCTTCCGACAGTGGCAATCTGCATGCGAATAAATCGCTCGCCTTAGAATCAAAAGTACAGCGCGCGGACAACGCAGGTATGCAATCTGCTTGGAAACTGTCATCCCTTTGCTTTGATTTCCAAGGATCTGCGGAATGCGGGGCAGGCAACAACAACAATGTGCTATGTCCGAAACTGACGTTTGCGAGGCAAAAATTGTACCTGTATTAAAGCTTCTTACCTTGAACACACACAAGGGATTCGCGATTTTCAATCGACGCTTTGTGCTGCATGAATTGCGCGACGCGGTGCGCGAAATATCGGCGGACGTGGTGTTCCTGCAGGAGGTCATTGGAAGTCATGCTCGCCACGCGCTACGCCACTCGAAGTGGCCATCCGAACCGCACTATCAGTTTCTTGCAGAATCAATCTGGGCTGACGTCGTCTACGGCAGGAATGCGATCTATACCGAGGGCCACCACGGTAACGCGGTATTGTCCAAGTATCGCATTGTCAGTCATGAAAACCGCGATATTTCAATCGGCACCGTCGATGAAAAGCGCGGTTTGCTGCATTGTGTGGTGAAAGTCCCCGGGTTCCACGATGAAGTGCACGCCATCTGCGTGCACTTCGGTCTGCGCGAAATGCATCGCCGTGGCCAGGTTGAGCGACTTTGTGCGTTTATCCAGGACGCTGTGCCCGCGGCGATGCCGTTGATCGTGGCAGGAGACTTCAATGACTGGCGGATGCGCGCAGGACCGGTGCTTCATGCCAATACGGGGCTGAGGGATGCTTTCATCGAAGCGACGGGATGTGCTGCCAAATCGTTTCCCGCGCACTGGCCATTCCTGCGTCTCGATCGTGTTTATTTCCGCAACGTACGGGTGATTCAGGCGCTCGTTCATCATCTACGTCCATGGTCCCACCTATCGGACCACGCCGCGCTATCGGTGGAGATCGCACTATGAAGGCTGGGCTCTGGCGTGAAGATAATCGTGTTCGACTTCTGGAAAACGGCGAAGAGTATTTCCCGCGCGTGTTCGCTAGCATCGGGGCTGCAACAGAAGAGGTGCTAATTGAGGTTTTCATTCTATTCGAAGATCGTGTTGGAAACGAATTGCACGCACGCCTTATCGATGCAGCACGCCGAGGCGTGAGAGTGCGGCTGGTTGTGGACGGCTATGGTTCGGCAAATCTGACTGCGCCATTTATCGAAGCATTGACTGCTGCCGGTGTCGTGTTTCGGATGTTCGATCCCAGCCCGCGTGTGCTCGGCATCCGCACGGGCGTTTTTCGACGACTGCATCGAAAACTAGTCGTCGTCGACAGAGACCTGGCTTTTATTGGCGGAATCAATTTCTCCAGAGAACATCTGCGCGAAGATGGTCAAATGTCGAAGCAGGACTACGCGGTCGAAGTGGATGGGCCCGTCGTCAACGATATCCGGGACTTGATGTTGAACGACAGTGAGCGGCAGGGAAGAAGAAGACCGAGATGGTGGCACTGGTGGGTACCGACTCCCTCGACGATTCTGACGCGGGCGCAGCGCGGAACTGCACGAGCCATGCTTGCGATGCGCGATAATGACAGGCACCGTCAGGATATTGAGCGCATCTATAGGGCCGGCATACGCAGCGCGCAGCGCGAAATCGTTATAGCGAATGCGTATTTTCTTCCTAGCTATCGGCTCCTGAGGGAGCTCAGGAACGCTTCGCAGCGTGGCGTCGCCGTTCATCTCATTCTGCAAGGCCGACCTGATTTGCGTCTCGTGAGTTGGGTGGAGGCTCAACTGCATGGCTATCTGTTGGAAGGCGGTGTAAGGATCCATGAGTATTGCGAGCGGCCGCTTCACGGAAAAGTGGCCGTTGTTGACGACGAATGGAGCACAGTCGGTTCCAGTAATCTCGATCCGCTGAGCCTGGCTCTGAACCTGGAGGCCAATTTGGTAATCCATGATTTGTCTTTCACCGCGCAATTGCGTCGAAGTCTAAAAAGACTGATACAAGAGGAATGCCGCGAAATCACTTACGACCCGACGCAGCATGGCATGCTATTGCGTCGGCTCTTTGGGTTCATGATTTTTCACGTATTGCGGCGCGTGCCCGTGTTAGCTGGCTGGCTACCCGCGCATACCGGACGGCGGCGAACAGGCCCAGCAGTTACCCGGACCCAAGAATTGGGCCTGCATCGGGATGTTGGCTCATAAAAACCCCCATGAGCGTCAATGAACGCATCGCCACGATGTCGGTCAATACGTTAATAGGGTAATCTTCGCGGTCTTCGTGATGCGAAGAGCAGCCGAATTCAGCCAAGGAAATGCGAGGTGATGCAATGACCCCGAAAAGACGCGATTTCAAATTCGATTTGCCGGCTGATCGCATCCATGACTGGCACGGACGCGGCGGCCACGTTTCGCATTTCTTCAATGCCCTTTCGACCGTATTTCCAGTCGGCGAGCGGTTTTTTATTAACAGTGTGCGCGCTTACCGGAACCAGATTAGTGGCTCGGGCATCGATCAAGAAATTGTCGGCTTTATCGGACAGGAGGCGATGCATGGTCGCGAACATGAACTATACAACCGACTTCTGAGTTTGCGTGGCCTTCCCGAGGCACAGCTGGAAGCTTACGTCGCCGGTATTTTGCGGGCCGTCCAAAAAATGACTCCTCGGTCCTGGCAATTGTCAGTCACACTGGCTTTGGAACATTTTACGGCGATCTTGGCTGATCATCTTCTCAAAAATCCCGAAATGCTAAAGGGGTCAGAGCCGGCCTTCAGGAACATTTGGCGATGGCATGCTTTGGAGGAAACTGAGCATAAGGCTGTTGCTTTTGACGTATGGAATAGCGTGATGGGTCGGAGTCCAACCGCCTATATCGTACGAAGCGTTGGTATGCTGATGGCTTCTGCGGCGTTTGTATGTGTGATTGCAGTATTCACCATGCGTCTGATCGAGGCGGATCCTGCGACGCGTCGAAATCCGATCGGATATCGGCAGCTATGGGTTTTTCTTATGGACAAGCCAGGGATGTTAAGAACCGGATTTCCAATGTGGGTTGAATATTTTAGGACATCCTTCCATCCATGGCAGCACAACAACCGCCATCTTCTCAGCATAATCGACGAAATCTCCTCGGAAATGAGAAAAGATTCTGCGTTATCAAAAGCAGCATAGATCCAGAATGGCACCTGTGCCGTGCTTCGCGCCGACGTGAAAAATCGCTGCGGGTACTGGTTATGGGCTGGGCGCAATATATGGCACGCGGCGGTTTATTAAATTCCATCCACCACGTTTGAAGCGCGGTGGATGGTGATGGTGCTTTCAGACATTTTCCCTTAGGCCGGTGGCGGTCGGAGCCTTGGAAAGATGAGTGCTACTAGCGCCAGAACGATGAATATCACGAAGAGAAGCTTAGCGATCTCAGCAGCCCCAGCCGCAATACCGGTAAATCCGAAGATAGCGGCAATGAGGGCGATAACAAAAAAAACCGCGGCATAGTAAAGCATGGAAGACCTCCTTTTTCAGTTCTGCAGCGGCGTCCAGACGGTAGCGAGCGATTGCTCACATCGTTTTTAACGCTTGATCGCTGCATCACAACTCGTGTTAGATGGCATGTTCATATTGATAAGTTGCTTGATCTGACGTCGAGCTTCGTCTCTGATCAAACCGTAGTCCTGTTGTGCAGCGCCAGCGAGCCACTCGCTATTGCCTTCATATTTAAGCACGTCATTGTGGATCAATCGCCCCAATACATGCTTTGATCGACCAGATAATTGTTTCCACTTTCCTACAATCGTGTCCTTGTTCATATACATCTCCTTTTGTGAAGACCAGAGGATCAATTACAAATAACCCCTACGTCATCGATAACCGCGCCGCTCGGACATTCTCACGCAGTCCTATCCTTCAGAACTTCGTCACTTCGGTTTGACGAAAGTTCTATCGTTGTTGAGTGAATAAGCAGCAGCGGAAACCAATTCGAATACCCGTAGAAACTCTGTCCGGATTTCGAGTGAACCTAGCCATCTCAACACTGGTCCAATTTGAAGCCGAATTCCGGGCGACTGGAATCGGCATATTTATTATTCAAGGAAAGGAGATTGGCAATGAATAACGGAGCCATGGACGTGGATGAGTCGAAAGATCGTCTGGTAGTGGATTTCCAATCGTTATCGTCTCACGCGGAAGAGCTGATACGCGCGACGTCGTCGCTGTCCGGAGATAGCATTGCGGCTGCACGTGCCAAGCTGTTAGAAAGTCTGTCTACGGTTCGCGAAGGTCTGAGAAATGCCGATGCCTACACGAGGGAAAAAGCCAAATATGCTGCGAAAATGACAGATTCATACGTTCACGAGAAGCCTTGGCAAGCGGTTGCGGTTGCTGCCTTGGCTGGGGTTCTATTCGGTGCTTTGAGTGGTGTGGGCCGAAGATAGACCATCGACGCTTCAAAAAAAGGCGATAGAGTTGCCTCGGATCTGTTTTCGGATCTATCCATGCCTGGATCGCCCGTTCAGAATGAGCTGCTTAGCAAAATGCGCGCGGTATGCATCAGCCTGATCCAGTATGGACAGGCGCGATTGGAACTTCTGAGTTGCGAATGGGCTGAAGAGCGTCTGCGAATTGGTGATCTTCTTTTTCATGGGTTGCTGGTATTGCTGATGCTATTCTCCACCCTGGAATTTGGTGCCTTATTGGTAGTGGCGTGGCTTTGGGATACTGTCTGGCGGATACCTTCCATCGCCGCAATTGCGGGACTCTCTCTGATCGCGACGATTGCTTTGTCGGTAACCTATAGTCAAAGACGCGCGCATCCGACACTTCTATTTGAATCCAGCGCAGATGAATGTCGTAAGGATCGGCAACCTTTCGAGAGACGTCAATGAATTCCGATCTAAGCAGGCTGGGCGAACGCAAGCGCCGAGCGATCGCCGATATCGACATTCAACGAAAATATCTGGCGCAATCCCTGCATGGACTACCGCTGACATCGGACATTCTATTCATGTCATTGCGCCAGTCGATCGTAGTGGGCGTGGGTGCGCGTCCATTTCTTAAAGTGACCGCTGTTCTCGGTAGCATTCTGGTATGGCAGCGGCTCGTTTTTAGATTGCGCGGACCCATAAGCATCATTCGTCTGCTGCTGCAGGTGTGGAGCGTGGGGCGGTCTTTGGCAATGTTGTATCGATAAGGAGATTCGAATATGGATAGAAACTATTTGAAAGTGGCGGCCGGTGCAGTTGCGCTGGGCGCTGCTGCGATGATTATTATTCCTTTCTGGAAGAGTCGGAAAGCCCGGAAAGCTCCTGCAAGAAAGCCCATTGAACTCCTTTCCTGGGAAAACGAAGGAGGAAGTGTTCCTGCCGCAAACTTGTCGCAACAGGCGAACGTCAGCCGGGATCGGAGGGAGCGGAGCGCGGCCTGATAATTTACTCGGATGCCGAAAATAGGCGCCAGGTATTGGAGATTCCTATAGAGTTACATTTCGTATAACGCGCTCCGCGAATGGCTGTCATGGCCGATGGTTCGGCAATTGCCACTGAATGCCGGATTCTGAGGTAGTAAGACTATGCGCTTCTGCATGCGACGACTACGTCGCACATCCCCTCGACTGTCGGCCGAGCTGAAGTGATTGCGACCTCGATCACCATTCTGAGGTGTGCGAGTTTCTGGCGCTTTGTGGGTGCGATTCGCTACCGTACGATCGCTTTATAAGTTGCTCGCGATAGATATCTGAGAGCGCATTTCAAATTCTGCGATAGCTCTCCATCAGGCTGGGATACTCAGCTTCTTTGCGGAGTTGAGCTGCTTGCGCAGTACCGGCAGGGTTTTCTCGGCAAAAGACTTTATCGCGGGGTCGGAGGCGCTTTTCGATGCGGTTTGGAACAGATCGATTTCTTTCAATTGGGCGTCGATACCGAAAGTCTTGGTATAGACACGATCGAGATTTGCGCCGGTGGCGGATTTTACGTTCTCGAGGGCTGCGCGATTCTCTTCGGAAATTAGTGCTGAAACGCTAAGCTTCTTTTCAGCGGTCAATTGCTTGAGTTGTTCCGCTAGCCGCCGGTGTTCGCTTACAAGATCGTTTGCAAACGACTTTATTTGTGAGTTTGACGAGCGCTGAATAACAATTTCACTCGCACCAACCAAGCAATCGTTGAACTCTTTCGCGTTTTCCAGAAACAGTACATCGTCCGATGACAACGCGACTAAGGAATCCGGAGCACTTTCAGCCACAGAAGGTGACATCTTCACGTCAGCCGACTGAGATGGGGAACTCGCAGTAACGACGTTGCTGTTCATCAGGCCGTTAGCCAATGCGAAGGTAATTAGAAACGGAGTAATCGGTTTCATCTCGGGATCTCCTTATGCAGCGACTCTTGAAGATATTCCATTAGTTGTAGTTGCGTCTGAAGCTACATTGTCTGTATGCGAGAAAGGCGGAATCTGCTTTTACGCAAGGCGTCGCAGTTCCACCGGAGGAATTCTCATCTGGTTACGATACTTTGCGACCGTGCGCCGTGCGACATTGATGCCTTTCTCGCCGAGCATGCGCGCGAGATCAACATCGGAGAGAGGATTATCGCGGCGTTCGACATCGAGCATTTCCTGCATTAATGCCCGCACCGCGCTGGCGGAACAGGTACCTCCTGTGTGAGTTGTAAGTTGTCTGGAAAAAAAATGCTTGAATTCAAATGTGCCACGTGGCGTTGCCATGTATTTGTTTCCTGTGGCGCGCGATATGGTTGATTCATGTAAACCAAGCGCGTCAGCAACATCGCGCAAGCCCATCGGCTTGAGTGCAATTTCTCCATAGGCGAAAAAGGCGCGCTGGCGTTCGATAATGGCATCTGCAACCCGCTTGATCGTCACGAATCTCTGTTCGGTATTGCGCAGCAGCCAGCGTGCTTCCTGCAATTGCTGGTTGAGGGCGGGATTTATGTTTTCGCGCGAACGGCGCAGCAATTCCACATAATTGCGATTGAGGTGCGCGCGCGGCAGCACGTCGGGATTGATCATCGTCCGCAAGCGGCCTTTTGTCCAAGTCACGATTACATCGGGTGTGACGTAGTCCACACGCGCCGGCGAGAAGCTTTCGCCCGGCTTTGGATCAAGACCACGTATCAATGTAAGTACTTCATGTAGCGCCGTGTCACCGAAGTCAAAACGCCGGCGCAGAGTGACGATGTCGTTACGCGCCACCAGTTCCAAATGATCGCGCACAATTGTTAACGCCAGATCTCGATACGGGGTATCGGCGGACAGGGCCTCAAGCTGACGTTCCAGGCATTCGGACAGACTGCGCGCGCCCACGCCTACTGGATCAAAATGCTGCAATATGCGGACAGCGGCTTCCAGCTCGACCGCGGTGAGCGGCATATCGACGTCGATCGCGTGGGCCGATTCCGCAACGTTCCCGCGTAAGTAGCCGTCGTCATCCAAAGTCTCGATCACTATCGCCACCGCGAGCCGTTCTCGGGAACACAAGCCCTGACAGCACAATTGTTCGCGTAAATAGTCGCGCAGTGTGGGTTCCGTGCAAGCCCAGTTGCGCATTTCATCGTCGTTTTCAAAATCAACGCCGCGCGAAACAGACGTACCTCCGGAATAGCTGAAGCCGGTCAAATCGTGATCATCATCTGGCGGCAGAATGGCGCCGGGTATTTCGTCTGGGTGTTCTTCAATGGCGGTTTCGCCGTCATCGGACGTCTCCGCGACCGTCGAAGCAGTTTCGATGTTATCCGTCGGCTCCTCCTCAAGAAATGGATTACTGGCTAAGGCTTGGCGGAGTTCCTGCTCGAATTCGACGGTCGACATCTGCAACAGCCGCACAGCCTGCTGCAATTGCGGGGAAGCGCTCGTTTGCTGACGAGTGCTAAGAGCGAAGCTTGTCTGGTTCACGAAATCATTCTCCTTCCGGTGGACGATTTGCACGGCACATCCATAGTCATCTGCGCCATTTTCGTTAACCGTGGCAACACCCGTGCCATTCGCGGAGAGCCTTAAAAGAGCTACTTTCCGCGATTCGTAACACGTACCAGAACGGTAAAGTTCTGCAAGAAATCCGTAAGTTTTACCGGGAGCGGCAAAAATATTCATTTCGGGACATGTTCCGTATCACAATCTTTAGAAAGGCCTGCCGCGAGATCTGTAGTGGACAGGTGTGCCAGCGCGAGTGCCGGCATTGAATATCTGCGATTAGGATGTCGTAGAGCTCGCGGCAGGTGCAATTACTAAAGTTGTCGCAGGTGGCATGCGTGAATAGATTGAGATTAGGCTGCGGCGCTGCAGCTATTGCGCAGTTCTCGAATGCGATCGTGGTGCTTTACCATGCCATCAAAATGACGGTTCACAGTCTCATGCACAGGCGGCGGAAGTTGACATTGCGAAAGCGGTTGCTAGCGGAGAACCTTCTCGGCCGGCGGGTAAGCGTGAAAAGATCGGCGGTGCATGAATAGTCGAGCGTCATGAAGGCGCAAAGAACAACCACTTTGACATTTGTGCTCATGGATTTCATGTGCAGCCACGGTCAGCCGGAGCCGATGTTTTCGGATTATCCGATGATCACGTCGACAAGGTGCTTGAAGAGTCCCGCGAGAAACGAATTAGCGGCTAGTGACCTTTTATCTGGAACTGGAAGCGGATCGCCGATTCCCATGGCGTCCGCGCGATGAGGTCAGATTGCCCCGATTAGGCGAATGGCCATGCTTGGTAGCCGATGCGCGACGCGCGGAGTCGGCACGCGCAGCAGCCTTCTTTTTTCGCGGTGTCTTTGTACCGCTTCCGGATTTTTCGCCACCGCCGCTTTGCTTATTGATTGTCGCCCAAGCTCTGGCTTCAGCCTCTTTATTCCCAATGCCACGCTTTTCATAGCTTTTCTCAATGTGTTCAGCCTGACGCTTCTGCTTGTCACTATATTTCGCTTTTGATCCTTGTGGCATGATCCATCTCCTCAGCAATACATGGCTCGATTGAAGCGCGGCTGATGTCGCTTGAAGGTATCAAAGCAAACTGCGTACCGATGCCCGATGCATCATCTGGTTCCGCTGCATTGCGTCGAACCCAATTTGCAATACAGCTAGAGGTGTCAGCGCGCAAGACGGATTCCGCTGAACTGCCAGCGCGCGTGAGGGGGAAAGAAATTTCTATAAGTGGAACGAATATGATCGCGTGGCGTAGCGCATGAGCCGCCGCGCAGAACCATCTGGTTGATCATGAATTTTCCGTTGTATTCACCGAGCTCGCTTTCGGCAGTGCAAAAGCCAGGATAGGGAAGGTAAGCACTTTGAGTCCACTCCCAAGCGTCGCCGAATAATTGTGCAATGCCGGAATTCTGCATGGTCTTGCCTGGATGCAAAAGTCCGCTATCCAGAAAAGTTCCGGCTCGACTCGAGCCCGACTTCACGGCCGCGCACTCCCATTCGTGTTCGGTCGGGAGGCGACACTTGCGCCAACGGGCATAAGCGTCAGCCTCGAAATAGCTGATGTGGCAGACGGGCTCGTTCGCATCGAATGCGCGCATGCCGCCGAGCGTAAAGACCCGTTCCGGCGAGCCACGCCCACTCTTTTCCTCGTGCAACCAATATAACGGCGCTTTCCAGTGCTCGCGCGAGCGCCAAGCCCAACCTTCGGAAAGCCACAGATCGGGTCGATCGTAACCGTGATCGGCAATGAATTCGGCATACTCACCGTTTGTGACCAGACGTGATCCGAGTTCGAATGAGGGCAGCAGAACTGCGTGTCGTGGACGCTCGTTATCAAACGAAAATCCCGCGCTTGCAGCGCCCACCATGGCTCTTCCTCCTTCATATTCGATCCACTGATGATCAGGCGCCGTTTTGATCTCTGGAACAGAAAGCATTCGATAGGCGGGAAAGTCCGGATTGCCCCAAAACCCATGCTTGATGTCCGTCAGAATGAGTTCCTGGTGCTGCTGTTCGTGGTGGAGTCCGAGCTCGATTAAGTCAAGCAAGGCGCGTGGCCAGCGCCCGCTGAGAAGGCCGCAAAGAACTTGCTCGTCAACCGTGCGCCGGTAGGCCCCGATTTCAGTCAAAGACGGCCGCGACAGCAGACCACGCCGCGCGCGCGGATATTGCGGGCCTACCGCGTCGTAATACGAGTTGAACAGGTATCGATACTGGGGATCGAACGGAATGTGGTGAGGATCGGACCGCTCCAGGACAAAAATCTCAAAAAACCAAGTCGTATGTGCGAGATGCCATTTGACAGGGCTGGTATCTGGCATCGATTGAAGCATGCAATCTTCGACGCTGAGCCGTGCTGCCAGCTCTTTGGTGATCGCACGAATTCTGGCGAAGCGTTCGGCTAGCGATTTTCGATGTTCCGTGGGATCGATAGCGTCATGGTCATCGGTGCCAATGAAATATGAAATCTCCTGGATATCGCTCATTTTCGTTTTCTCACGGAGCTGCAAGAAATACCGCCTAGACTTGGTTATTGTTTGTCCAGACGCGCCGCCGCGGGAATCCAGCGCGATGCGGAGGCAGCGCGGCGTCCAACTGTGGCGCCTGGCATATTGTTCAGTGAGCTCTTCTTCATGGATATCAGACAGTCTCCATAGAATCACAAAGGGTCAGCAGCTTCAGAGGTACAGCTCAACAATGCCGGCGGAGACGGGTCTTTCGTTATGCGAGAGATCAATAAGAGCAGGCAGGACAAATCATCACAATGCGATCATGTTGTTCAGGGCCAGCAATCGGTGTACCTGAATGAATAATGGTGCCTTCCCCTTCCAATCTGACAGCAGCGCCCTTGTTGCGGTAAAAATTACCGATCGAAGCGAAAAAAATACTCGCGACAGACGAGAAATTGTAAGTTTACGAAGGCGTATGAGGTCTCCGAGAGTCCGATGAAGACCGCCGATGACAGTCGATGCCACGCTTTTGGCTTGCGAATGCGGCTAAGGTACGAAGTCTGCTGACTATCCTCCGCAACTTATGGAGTGATGGCGTATGGAACGACTCATGAATTGTGCATTGATCGTGACTGCGGTTGCGGTGGCTGCGGTATATATTTCTATCGCGCGCGATGAAATGAGCAACGCGATGGCGAAGCAGATCGATAGCGTCATTACTATTTTGGGGGATGGTACAAAAAGAAGTTCCAACCATCCAGAAAACACGGTGCCGACAGGACACTCTCTTTCGTCGGCTCCGGCTGGCCATTCCAGCGTCGAACTCCGGTTGAGCAACTCATTTGTTGTCCGCTGAGCGAACGATTATTCGTCCGAACGTTGCGTGTCCGAGTGGAATTCCGGCAGGCTGTCGTCCCTGAGGGGACACAGAGCCGCATTTGATTTGCACATGTTTCGGAATCATTTGGTCTTAAAGCCCCCGAGTGATATGGCTTTGCACACTTGCAGGCCAATCCGCGCCGAACAGGGCGATTCGTACACGCTGCGGCCAGATGTCGTCTTGACATGAACCATGGACGGGCGCTGCGTTCAAATAAATTAGAAGGACGACCGAATAAGGAGAGGAGCAATGGCTAAATCCAATGATTAAATTGTTGAACGAAAAATCCTTGAAGGGAATGTGTTTTATCCAACCGGATGCATTGTGGTGGCGCTATCCGAGCGCTCAGTTGCTGATGCTCTTCAGCGCAAGCTCGGAAGGGTGGGATTTTCTGAAGATGATTGCGTTGTTACTGCCCCCGAAGATGTTGCAGAAGCAGCCACAGAAGAAATCGAATCGCCGAGCCTGGTGGCGTCTCTGGGTAGCTCCATTCATTTGCGCGCGCGGCAGTTGGAGTTGGCGCACGCCGGCTGCACGTTTCTGAAAATCCGGATTCCAGATGACGATTCTAAGGTCAGAGTCTTGCGAGTGTTGTCAAGCGCCCCGCTGCGTTATGCGGTTCACTATCATCGACTCATGATAGAGGATCTGATTGAGCGTTTACCTGCCGCCTCGGATGCCGTCAAGTCCGGTTCTCTTTCGGATGTCTAAAGTTCCGCTGCCGTGGTTCGGCCTTTTTCCGGACGTTGTACCCGATCGTTCAGGCTCGGCGTGGCCTCGTGCATATCGTAGAGCGATCGCGGACCGGCAAGAGAGCACTAAGAAAAGCGGGAACTATTACCGGAAACTCTTGCATCGGCGCGCTTGATGTACTGGTCCGCCGGTGCAAATGCGACATACGAAAAGCAATTTATCACATTGATTTATAAAACGTTATTTGACGAAAACCCCTGCAGTCGCATTCTGGCATGGGCGCTGCATTTCTTCTGAGCAGCAATCCACTGCGACGTACGTCGCGCAACGACGCTTGGTTTTTTCGATGCGACCGTAGTGGATAGATCAATTTCTAAATTGAGAGCCAAATCAATGATGATGATGGATGCGTCTCCGGCAATTTATCAGACGACTGATTATCGTAGCGGAACGAGTAATTCAGCGAGTGAACACTATGGATCTCAAGCTATCAGCTCATCGGGTGTTTTCTCGATGAAACAAATTCAGCCCGCAATCCTGATCCGCACGGTCAATTCCATAGACCAGCTGAACGTGAGCAGTGACTCTGCCGTCATCGACGTGAACACGGATTACGAGATGAAGTCGCAAGCGCAATTCAGGCCAACACAGGCATTTTGGAAATCCCTAACAGTCTGGCAGCGGATGTCAGAACTCGTTGCTGCTGGCGCATTTCTGATTACTTGTGCGTTGATCGCTCCGGGCATTGGACGCAATGATCGTTGACATTCGCGAGTGAGCATCGATTCCAAGTTCTCCACAGCAACGGGAAAGACCATGACATTCGATAAATTTATGAAACGAAGCCAGCTTATCTCCGAGCACATACAGCGGATCGCGAGTAGTGCGGCCGCAGTATCGAGGTTCGATACTCAGGCTCCGACGAATCCGCTATTACGAGAAGTGTTCTCGGCGCAGGAGCGCTTGTTGATTGCGGCTGAAGAACTGCTCGAAACAGCGGCTATATTTGAAACAGTCACTCTAATGGAAGAAGAAGTAAACACGGCAGGCTGAACGTTGACGATGGCGGTGCGCCGGCAATGGAAGGCCGGCGGGTTCGGGGTCCGATCTCCACAGGATCCGGACTTGGCTATGGATAGCTCAAGGATGAATCAGGCGCCAGGGATGGCTTCAGGAGACGGAATGTCAAGGATGGTGAATAAGGCTTGTACGTCTCTATGGTGGAACTATGCAGGAGCTGTGAGTTCAGAGTCGACGGATCGTATTCGAGACTATGAGTCATAACGAAAGTAACACCCGATGAATATTAACAGGTGTCCGGCCATGCTTATTTAATTGTAGAGCATGGGCGCTTGGATATTGGACAAGGTGACTCCGCCGGGAAGATGAACGTAGCGGAACCCGCCATATTAATTGTGTCACCGCAAGGAAGCGGTGATCTATTGGCAATTGACGCCGAGAGATTTAAAAAAATGGATAGTGAGAAGAGACGTCGTCCGGCACTGCGAGCTGGAGCGGGCATTTTATGCTCTTTGTTTTCGGCTCTGGCGTTTGCGCAAACGCCGAGTCCATTGCCGGAATGGTATTACTCCCAGGGTCACCTCCTCGAACGCTATACCAGGGATGAGCTCCCGAAGTGGGAGCGCACCGTCGGGCTCGCAGCGGAAACGCAGCCCAAGTACGAAGGTGGAAATGCGTATGCAATGTCCGGTGGCCCGGCGTTTGATATCCGCTATTATGACATCGCTTTCGCGTCGTCCGGGGAGGGCTTCGGGGTGAACGTACTGCGCGGCAAGCGCTATCGCGCTGGCATTGCATTGGCGGTCGATCTGGGTCGTGACGAAGACGATGATCATCATTTGTATGGCCTGGGCGATATCGGAATTTCGCCCGAAGCAAAATTGTTCGCGGAATATATGTTTATTTTTCCGGCTGTCGTGCGGATTGATGGGCGACACTCTTTCGGCGGGCAAGGTAGCTGGATTGGCGACATAAGCGTTTACATGCCGCTGGCCGGGTCGGAGAAGTTCTTCGTTTTCGCTGGTCCTTCCTTGACCTTTGCGGACTCAAACAATCTCCGCCACACATTTGGTGTCAGCGCCGAGCAGTCAAGTGCATCCGGATATCCGAAGTATTACGCAAGCAAAGGATTGCGTAGCGGTAGCTTCGGCGTCAGCGGCGGCTATTTTTTTACCAAACGCTGGTTAGTCGAGGGTGCGCTGGTCGGCGAAAAGCTCTTTGGCGCGGCCGGACGCAGTCCCTTCGTTCAAGAGCAGGGTCAGTACGCACTATCCGTCTCTTCTGAATACAGGTGGTAGGTGTCAGCGGGCTGGCGATGGTATGCCTTTGGCGGTAGGTCGTTGGGGCTCTCGGGCAGCTAGGTCGAGTCTGTCCGGCGATCGGCGGTGTGTGCAGGAACCTTAGGTGGTTTTTGCTGGTCGGTGGAGAATGTTGTTTTACACTCCGACGGAGGGCGCGATCGCGGACCATTTGAAAGCATATTTGAAGGAGTCTCATACAAGCTGCTCGACTCGAACACGGTTCTTGAATGCCATACATGGCTAGCCGATCAAGGTAGCAGCTTTGCAATAAATGCAACGGGGTAAGCAGGAGGTAATTAGGTTTGTTTACCGCCGGGGGCGCCGGAGATAGTAATAGCCAAGTGTGGATTGAGCCCATTCCCGAGGCTGCGTTATCCACCATATCCACTATGTTCGACGTTGCAGCATCCGCTGTACGCGAAGTTGGAAGGGACATTTATGACTTTGAAGCGCATCGCCACAGGCATTGAAGGGTTGGATGACGTTCTATACGGCGGCTTGACGCCTGACCGACTATATCTTGTTGAGGGGATGCCCGGCTCCGGCAAGACCACGCTCGCATTTCAATTTTTAATGGAAGGTGCGCGCCTGGGCGAGCGGGTGCTTTATGTGACTTTGTCGGAAACGGAGAATGAAATCCGGTCCGTTGGCGCGTCTCATGGGTGGTCACTTGACGGCGTCGTCATTCATGAGGCGATCCCCACGGAAAACTCGCTGTCACCTGCAGAGCAATACACGATGTTTCACCCGGCGGAGGTGGAGCTCGGCGAAACTACGCAGAGGGTGCTGTCCGAAGTGGACCAGACGCGACCGGCGCGCGTGGTTTTCGACTCGCTATCGGAACTGCGTCTTCTCGCGGGTAACCCGCTGCGGTATCGGCGGCAGATTTTGGCGCTGAAGCGGTTCTTTGCGGGGCGGCGATGCACGGTGCTTCTGCTTGACGATCTGACTGCAGCTGGCCGCGATCTTCAGGTGCAAAGCATCGCTCATGGTGCGATATTGCTCGAACATTCAATTCCGAAATACGGCCTGCAACGTCGTCAGCTCAGTATCACTAAGTTCCGTGGCAGCGATTTCCGCGGTGGCTATCACGATTACGCCATCCGGAAAGGCGGCCTCGATGTCTATCCGCGACTTATTGCCTCCGAACATCCGCAGACATCGACCCGCGACCGATTGGAGAGCGGCATCAAGGAATTCGATACGCTGCTCGGCGGCGGAATTGAGCGAGGCACCAGCACACTGCTGACGGGAGCGCCCGGTACCGGAAAATCTACCGTTGCGGCGTTGTTCGCCGCCGCGGCTGCGTCGCGCGGCGAAAGCGCTTCCATGTTTATTTTCGATGAAAGCCAGATGACCTTGTTCAGCCGGATGTCAGGGCTGGGAGTAAATTTGCAGCAGCATGTCGAAGCCGGGCGACTTGCGATCATTCAAATCGATCCGGCCGAACTCTCGCCGGGGGAGTTTGTGCACAAGGTGCGCGAGGCGGTTAAAAGCCGAAACTCAAGCGTGGTTGTGATCGACAGCCTCAACGGCTATCTCAACTCGATGCCCGATGACCACTATCTGACAATTCAGCTCCACGAACTTCTGACATACCTCGGGCAATGTAGCGTCGCCACCATTCTCGTAAGTGCCCAGCACGGCCTGATCGGGAATATGACTTCTCCTGTGGATGCCAGCTATCTCGCCGATGCGATCGTGCTGATTCGTTACTACGAGTCGGAAGGCGAAGTCCACCAAGCGATCTCGGTCGTAAAAAAACGAGGTGGCGAGCATGAGCGCACGATCCGGGAGTTCCGTCTCGAAAAAGGAAAGGTCACCGTTGGGCAGCCGCTGCGGGATTTCCACGGGGTACTCACTGGCGTTCCGCAAAAAAGGCAATAAGCCGTGAGTGAGCCGGAATGCGGAAAAATGGAGCGACGGGTTCTTATACTTGCGCCTACATCGAAGGATGGTGTGCACTCACAAGCGGTGCTGCAAAACGCGGGTATCAATGCCGTCTTGTGCACCGACGTGGCAATGTTGGCCAGAGAGATATCGCGTGGCGCGGGGGCGGTCATATTGGCTGAAGAGATGATTTCCTTGGGCGCCGAACTTCTTGTTGATGTTCTCGGCTATCAACCCACATGGTCGGATCTGCCAATTCTGCTGGTCGCGCAGCAAGGCGCGGATTCCGCGATGGCGCAGGACGCGATCGAGACGCTGGGAAATGTAACCTTGCTCGAACGGCCGATCCGGATAGCGGCGCTGGTAAGTGCGGTGCGTTCGGCGCTGCGAGGTCGAGCAAGACAATATCAGACGCGTGCGCATCTGCTGACGCTACAAAACGCCGATCGCCGCAAGGATGAATTTCTTGCGACGCTCGCGCATGAGCTGCGTAATCCGCTCGCACCGATCCGCAATGCCGCGCAGATCCTGCAATTGACTGGCAGCCTCGATCCTGCCGTCCGTAAGGTCAGCGAACTGATCGAGCGCCAAGTGACCCAGATGGTGCGCCTGGTCGACGATTTACTCGAAATCTCGCGCATCACACGGGGCAAGGTCGAATTGCGCAGAACACTGGTCGAACTGGCGGCCGTTGTAGAAGCCGCCGTCGAAACGAGTCGGCCTTTGATCGAGGCAGGCAGGCATGAAATTGAAATTACATTCCCCGCTGAACCGCTTTATCTGGACGCCGACGCCACACGGCTTGCTCAAGTCTTCGCCAATCTCCTCAACAATTCCGCAAAATACACCGAACCTCAAGGGCGCATTTCGGTGGCGGTACTCCGCGAGGATAAAGAAGCAGTCGTTATCGTGCGCGATTCCGGCATCGGAATCGCGCCGACGCTGCTGCCGAGAGTGTTTGACATGTTCGCTCAAGCAGATCCGGCACATAAGCGTGCGCAGGGTGGTCTGGGAATCGGGCTGACGTTGGTGCGCAGTCTGGTTGAAATGCACGGCGGGACGGTTGATGCGGTTAGTGACGGCCTGGGCAAGGGAAGCCAGTTCACCGTTCGCCTGCCACTGTCGTCAGCGGTGGCAGCTAAGCGAACATCGGCTCAGGCGCAGGCTGAGGTCAGGCAAGTACGTGCCCCCGCGAGCGTTCTGGTTGTAGACGACAATCGTGACGCCGCAGAGAGCCTCGGTATGCTGCTGAGAATTTTTGGCGCCGAAGTTGCGGTGGTGCATGACGGTCGTGCAGCGCTGCGCGCCTTTGATGCCCGCCAACCGGTCATTGTTTTTCTGGATCTTGGCATGCCTGACATGGATGGGTATGAGGTCGCACGGCAGTTACGCCAGAAGCATGGAGCACGTCCTATAACGCTGATAGCACTGACTGGTTGGGGGCAGGACAAGGATCGTGTTAGTACAGCTGCTGCGGGATTCGACCATCACTTGATCAAACCGGTCGACGTGGCCACCTTGAAAGTGCTTCTGACGTCGGTCACCGAAAGCGTAAGCGATTAAAATTTGAATAACACGCCGCCATCGTTCGATAGCGGCGCGCTTCGTTCACTGGATCCGTCGGCTTTTGCGAGTCTTTGAGAGAGCCGGCTTTACCGTGCGGATGAAAGCTTCAATTTCATCGATGCGTGCGCCGGCGTCACGGTAGCCGATCTGAATCAGCTCGTTCGTATACGCGGAATCAAACAGCAGGTAGCTCATCAGATCGGCGCTTTGCGCGTCGGGCGTGCCGAGTCCGTCGAGTACATAGCGGATGGTTTTCGGCATGCGGTGCGCAAGCGTCTTCGCAATGATGGCCAGGTCCTGCGAAGGTGATATCACCAACGGCGTGACCACACGCATTGGCTCACGCACTTCTCGCAGTACGATGGAGTGGCGATGCGTGGCTTTCTGATAGGCGGAAACCAGTTCGTTCATGCGGACGAGATGGTCGATGTCGGCATCGAGATGATCAAGGAAAATGGCATTCATGAATACGCCGCAGATCTGCGACAACGGGGGGCGCCGCATGCGCGCGCCGGTATTGGCATCTGCATCATGCGCGAGCTCGCTGCGCAGGAGTGCGTCCGCCGAATCCTGACAGCGCACGCCGATCGCGAACAGGCGATCTGCGCCCAGACGGATTGCAGGACTGAGCGGAGTGACGAGCCGTAGTGCGCCGTCGCCGAAATAAGCCGTCGTCCCGGCCGCCACGAGCGGCACGGGCGGAAACACAATGGGAATGGCGGACGACGCGCAGATGTGATCGACCGTGATCGCTGTCGACAGCGCGACGCGGCGGCTCTTGGTCCACAGGGTGTGTCCTGGTTTTCCCTGAATGAATGTGAACGCTTTGCCAGAGTGATAGCTGGCGGCGGTTATCGCGACTGCATAGAGATGACCTTGCGCGATGGCGTCGGCGATGCCGGAAGCAGGAAAGCGCTGTTCCAGAAATGCATGCAGCGGCGACGCATCCACCAGCGCCTGGGTGCGGCCAGCACCGATCAGGCCACCCAGAGACATATCTGTGATCAGCCGCAAGGCATTGCGCGCCAGCGCGAAAGTATCGGAGCGAAACACATCGGTGACGACGACTTTCGACCAGATATCCGCAAGCAGATGAGCCCCCGTGCTGAAATCGGAACTCGTCGCTGCGATCATGGCGCCATTGATGGCGCCGGCGGACGCGCCGGTGACGATCGGAAACGGCGAGGGACGATTTCGCAACGCTGGAATTTTGCCGATGCGTTTGAGCACGCCGGCTTGATAGGCGCCGCGCGCGCCGCCGGCGGTGAGTACGAGGCCGGTCATTGATCCCCGACGGTGAGAGGCTGTTTGGTTCACTGCCATGTGCTGAGCCCCGGCAGCGGATGATCGGCTGTCGGCGCCTTCATGGCCGATGCAACGATGGATACGATCGTTTCGACGTTCATGCACCGAGCCCCGGAAAGATGCCTTACCGGATTGGCGCAAGTTCAATGCCAGACATTCCGCCACGCAATTTCCCGAGCCGGCGAAGCTGAAAGCTTCGCCAGATATGGCTATTAGCAACGCTGATCAGGCGGAGGCGAGTCAATGATCTTGTAATGCCTTCGCACGCGCGTTCTCCCGCCGGGAGCAGGAGCGCCTCTCTCGCCCCGATCTTCCTCAGGCGGAAGAGGGAAGTCCTTGCCGCTACTTGTCTCTGAAGGTGATTCGCCCCTTGGTCAAATCGTAAGGGGTTAGCTGCACGGTGACCTTGTCACCGGTGAGGATGCGGATGTAGTTTTTGCGCATGCGGCCTGAAATGTGGGCCGTGACGATGTGGCCGTTGTCGAGCTTTACGCGGAACGTCGTGTTGGGAAGAGTCTCGACGACGGTGCCCGGCATTTCGATGTGATCTTCTTTTGCCATAACCCTGCGGCCTGAAATGAAGACGCAATTATGCGCAAACACCGCCGCAGGCTCAAACGCAGTCGATTCTTGTCACAGCTCCACGCGGCGCCAGCCGTCGGTGCCGAGTAACTCCATCGGCCGGAAATTGCGCTTGTAATGCATGGTCGGACTGTTCGGGACCCAGTAGCCCAGGTACACAAACGGTAGCCCTTGTTCTTTTGCTATGCGGATCTGTTCGAGGATGGAGAACGTGCCGAGACCACGTTCCACCAGAGTCGGCTCATAGAAGGTGTAGACGGCGGAAAGCCCTTGCGGAACACGGTCCACCACTGCAAGCGACACCAATTGCCCGCCGGCACGGAATTCCCAGTATTCGGTGCGTCCCCAGGGGCAGCCGAGAAATTCGTGGAAGGCTTCCGAGTCGTCCGGATCCATCCCGCCCTCCGGGTGGCGCGCGCGCAGATAGCGCTGGTACAGCTAGAAATGCTCATGGCTGAGATGATCTGTAATCTCGACGCGGACATCGGTGTTCTGCGCAGCACAGCGCCGGTGCGAGCGTCGCTGCAGGAATTCTCCGGTGACGATGCGCGCCGGCCGGCACGCCGAGCACAGCAGGCACATCGGCCGGTATACGTAGCCGCCGCTGCGGCGAAATCCCTGGTCGAGCAGAGCACCGTAACGTGCCGGATCGAGCGGATAGCCGGGATCGATGAATGCGCTGCGCGCGCGGCGGTCCGGCAGATAGCCGCAGGAGTGCTCGTTGCCGAGCAGCAGACGCACGCGCAAATCCTTCATGCAGCCCTCGCTTCCGGGACGTGCGACCGCGACGACGGCACGTCGATCTCGAAACGCCAAGCGCCCGTGCGTCCGGGCAACGAGACGGCTCGCCGCAGCTCGCCGAGAAAGCGTTCGCGCGAAATCTCGCGTGCGCCGAGCCGCTGCAGGTGCGCGGACGCAATCTGGCAATCGATCAGCGCGAAACGCCAGGCGACGAGCTGCCGGCACAGGTAATACAGCGCAAGTTTGGAGCCGTCGTCAACTCGGCTGAACATCGATTCGCCGAAAAAGCTCAGTCCCAACGACACGCCGTATAGGCCGCCAACCAGCTCTCCGTCCCGCCAGACCTCCATGGAATGACCGAAGCCCAGTGCATGCAGTTCGAGATAGGCGCGTTTCATTTCCGCGCCGAGCCAGGTGTCGCTGCGGCCGGCGCGTTCGCCGCCGCAGCCCTCGAGCACCTGCGAAAATGCATGATCGAGCGTGACCGCATAGTCGCCTTTGCGGATTCGCTTGGCGAGCGAACGCGATACGTGGAATTCGGCGGGAGCAAGAACCGCGCGCGGGTCCGGGCACCACCACAGAATCGGCTCGTTCGGATTGAACCAGGGGAACACGCCGGTCGAATAGGCGCGGATCAGGCGCGTCACCGACAGATCGCCGCCGATGGCGAGCAGGCCGTTGGGATCGCGCATCGCGCGATGCACGGGCGGAAACGGCTGGCTTTGATCGCGTGGATCGAGCCAGTGCAAGCGGATCGGATTGTCCATAATCCTCAATCCTCTTTGTTGGTGCGGCCGGTTATCCGGAACGGACTTGTGGCTACGATTTCGTCATACATCGCCGCGACCTGCCGGCGTTCGTCGTCAAGCGCATGCCGCACGGCGTTGGCCAAGCGGGGCGCCGCCAGCCAGTGCGCTGAGCGCGTGATGACCGGTTCAAAGCCACGCGCGAGCTTGTGTTCACCCTGCGCTCCGGCATCGAAGCGCCGCAGTCCTTCATGCAGGCAATACTCAATGCCCTGGTAATAGCAGGTTTCAAAATGCAGGCTGTGATAATGCTCCGCCGCGCCCCAATGGCGCCCGTAGAGTGTATCGCCACCCTGCAGGGTAATTGCGGTTCCAACCATCCGCGCATCCTCGTATGCCAGGACCAGTTTAAACGGGGAACCGGCTTCGCGTCCGTAGTTGAGGAAAAAATCCGGTGTCAGATAGGGATCTTGGCCACGCTCCTCATAAGTGTTTGAATAAAGAGAGTAAACCTGCACCCACTCGGTTTCGCTCAGAGTGTCACCGGAACGCCACTCGAAACGGATGCCGGCTTCCGCTACGCGGCGACGCTCGCGCAGGATTTTTTTGCGCTTCTCGCTCGACAGCCGGGCGAGGAATTCCGCAAAGTTTTCATACCCATGATTGTGCCAATGGAACTGAATATCGTGGCGGGATAATCCGCCGGCGGATCCGGCCGCGACCGCGCTGGGTTCGTCTAGAAACAGGGCGTGCAGCGATGAAGCGCCGTCATCTGCAAATGCCCCTGCAAGCGCCGAAAACATCTGCTCGCGCCGTTCCGGCGTCGCCGCTCCGACGCGCGGACCGGTACTTGGCGTAAATGGGATCGCCAGCAGCCATTTAGGATAATAGGGATGTCCGAGCCGATGGCTTGCATTGGCCCAGCTGAAGTCGAAAACGAATTCGCCGTAGGAGTGCGTTTTCAAATACAACGGCGCGACGGCGACGACTTCCCCCATGCTGTCTTCAAGAACCGCATGGTGTGGAATCCACCCGCGCCACCGGCCTACGCAGCCATAGCGCTCCAACGCGAGCAGGAACGCATGGCGGGTGAACGGATAGTCGTGCGGGAAAAACGCATCCCACGTCCGGGCGGCGATGCGGTCGGCGCTTTCGATGAAACGCAGGCGCATGCGCCTCCGGAGTGGAACGCAGTGTTGATTCGCTGCCGCAGCTTCAGTGCCGTAACAGCTCCGCGGGCGCCAGCTCGCGCAAGGCCCATTGCACGCAGGTTTCGTGCTCAAACCGCGTAAAAGTCTCGCTCTCGGCGGGTGGCGCAGCCTCGGTCATACGGCCGCTGCCGTCAAACTGGATCGCCGCGCCGGCCGTCCGCACTTTAATCTCGGATTCGTACTCGGCGTCGAACGTAACTTGCAGGTAACGGACACGCCGATCGGCAAACTCTGGCAAGCGATCGGCGCCCGCGGCAATCATCGCCGCCTGTTCCGCCGTGAATTCGCGGACGGCACCTTCCTGGGTCACAACGAAATGGCGTGTTTCTGTGCTCATCGTCAAGTCCCCCGTTAATACAGTCGTAACGTATAGACCAACACGAACTATTAAGGTTTTACCCCAATTTTCAAGGTGGTGTAGTACGGCTGGTATACTTTTCCCACACCCAGATTTTCGCCCCGGCAGTCGAAACCTTGAGGCTACCCTCGTTTCTCCGTAGCAAGAAAGCCGCCGCCGCCCGACCGGCGGTAGCGGAGCCCGGTTGGTTGGAACGGCTGCCGCGCGAAGCAGCGCTGCTCCTATGCTGCGGCGCGGCAATTTTTTTGCTGGTGACACTGGTCAGCTTCCATCCCGACGACAGCGGCTGGTCGACATCCGGCAGCGGTCCGCAGATCCGTAACCTGGCAGGAGCGGGCGGTGCGTGGCTTGCCAATGCGCTGCTCAGCTTTATCGGCTATGTCGCCTTCGCGCTGCCCTGGTCGGTGCTGTGGCTCGGCCTGCGCATCTATCGCGGCGCGCCCGCTGAGGGGCTGCGGATGCCGCCCGGTGTGCGTCCAGTCGCCTGGATCGTTGCCATGCTGAGCCTGTCGGCATTGCTGGCGATGAGCAGCGGGTCGCGGCCGGGAGCCTGGGCGCCGCAAGGCAGCGGCGGCATCGCGGGCGCGGTGCTGGCACAAATTCTCCAGTCGCTGTTGAATCCGGTCGGCGCCTCGTTGTTGCTGGTGACGCTGTTCGTCGCGACGCTGCCGCTCGCGCTGGTGTTCTCGTGGCTGACCGTACTCGACGCGGCTGGTGGTTTCACCCATTCATTGTTTGGACACATCGCGCGGCTGGCGGCGCCGTCGGCCACCGGGATTCCACCCGAAGCAGCGCCCGAAGGTGAACTGTCTCTACCGCAGGCCGCTGAGTCGGAACCGGCGCGCGAAGCGCGGGGGCGCCGGCGCACACCGACGATGGGCACGGTTGCTTCTTCCGCCGAAGGCCTTGATCAGCTCGATTGGGTGGCCACCGCTGCTCCGGTCGCAACGCAAGCTGTAAGCGCCGCGAAAGCGGAATCCATCGCGTTTGCCGATCTTGACGATGATGCGCAGGCGATCCGCGAAGAAGTCGCTAAGGAGGCATCTGTTTCGCGTGCTGTCGGAGCCGTGGCGCTGGAACCAAAATCCGTGCGCAAGCCGAAGTCGCTGAAGTCCGAAGCGCCCGTTGTTCCGCCATATACCGGCGATCCTTTGCCGCCGATTTCCCTTCTCGATCCCGCGAAGCCAGGCGGCCGGCGTTACTCGCAGGATGAAATCGATCATCTGTCGCGCGAGCTGGAGCGTCACCTGGCCAGCTTCGGCGTCAAGGGCCAAGTGGTGAATGCCACGCCGGGGCCGGTCATCACGCGCTTCGAATTGCAGCCCGCGCCGGGCGTCAAGGGTTCGCAGATCACAAATCTGTCGAAGGATCTCGCGCGCGCGATGTCGGTGGCGAGCGTGCGCGTCGTCGAGGTCATCGAGGGCAAGAGCGTCATCGGCCTGGAAATTCCGAACCAGAAGCGCGAGATGGTCATGCTGTCCGAGCTGATGGCCAGTTCCGGGTATGCGAACTCGGCATCGCCGCTCACGCTTGGTCTCGGCAAGGATATCGCCGGTCATCCAGTGTCCGCCGATCTGGCAAAGATGCCGCACTTGCTGGTTGCCGGCACCACCGGCTCCGGCAAATCGGTGGCAATCAACGGCATGATCCTATCGATGTTGTACAAGGCCACCGCCGATCAGGTTCGTTTTATCCTCATCGATCCGAAGATGCTGGAGCTGTCGGTCTACGAAGGCATTCCGCATCTGCTGACGCCGGTGGTCACCGACATGAAGGACGCCGCCAATGCGCTGCGCTGGTGCGTCGCGGAGATGGAGCGCCGCTACCGGCTCATGTCCGCGCTGGGCGTGCGCAATCTTGCAGGCCTCAACAAGAAGATCACCGATGCCGCCGATTTCGGTGAGCCGCTGCGCGATCCGCTCGCGCCGGCGCCGGACCTGTTCAACGAAAATCCGCCGGAAGCGCCTGCGCTTGAAGCGCTGTACAACATCGTCGTCATCATCGACGAGCTAGCGGACATGATGATGGTGGTCGGCAAGAAGGTCGAAGAACTGATCGCACGCTTGGCGCAGAAGGCGCGCGCCGCCGGCATCCATCTCGTCGTCGCCACGCAGCGGCCAAGCGTGGATGTGATCACCGGCCTGATCAAGGCCAACATTCCGTCGCGCATCGCATTCCAGGTCGCATCGCGCGTGGATTCACGCACCATCCTCGATGAAATGGGCGCCGACACCTTGCTGGGTCATGGTGACATGCTGTACCGCCCGATCGGTGCATCACGCATTCAGCGCTTGCACGGGGCGTTCGTCGATGACCACGAAGTGCACAAGGTCGTCGCCTACCTGAAGCAGGTTGGCGAACCGCGATATATCGAGTCGATCACGGCGGGCGAACCGGATGCGCGCGATGGCGGAGGCATGGACGATGGCGATGCGGAAAAGGATCCGCTCTACGATCAGGCCGTCGCAATCGTGCTGGAGACGCGCAAGGCATCCGTGTCGTGGGTGCAGCGCCGCTTGAGCATCGGCTATAACCGCGCGGCGCGGATGGTGGAGCAAATGGAGGCGTCGGGTGTGGTCGGGCCGTCGGGGCCAGGCGGCAATCGCGAGATTCTGGCGCCGGGCGGTAGAGAGTAGTCTCTACCTGCCAAAGCATTATAGAAATTCAATGCCTCCTGGAATTGCTATCGCTGCACTCTGGATCGGATGGGTTGTGTCGTGGCTCATCGCGGCGCTGTGGAGCAACCGCACCGAAAAACGACCTGGAACCAGCGTAGAAATCCGCCACCGCGTCCCGACGCTCATCGGCGCACTGTTGATGCTTGTGCCGGCTCATGGCTACGACGGCGCGCTGCGTCTTTGGCATGTCGATGGAGCTGGCGCCTGGCTCTGCGTTGCGCTGGTCGCTTTGGGCATTGCCTTCGCGTGGTGGGCCCGCATTCACCTTGGACGACTATGGTCGGGAAACGTTACCCGCAAGGCCGATCACCACGTCGTGGACACAGGTCCCTATCGTATCGTGCGGCACCCGATCTATACCGGTCTGCTGCTGTCCCTTCTCGCCACTGCTGTCGCCAAGGGAACCCTGCCCGGCGTCGTCGGATTCGCATTCCTGCTGCTGGGTGTCTGGATGAAAGCTCGATTGGAAGAGCGGTGGCTCGCCCAGGAATTGAGCGACAACGCGTACAGCGACTACCGCAAGCGAGTGCCGATGCTGTTGCCGTTTGGGCCGAAGGGTGGGTGAGTGCCAACTGCGGAAGCACAGAGGCGTAGATCCGATGCGGTAGTTTGCAGGCCGGAATTAAGTGATCTTAAAGTTGGCGCGGGGATTGCGGCGGATTGGAAGTATTGCGTCTGAACTGTGACCCAGCTCACAGACACTCGGCGGGATATGTGCAAACCTATTATCAGCGTCAACCCGGGGGCATTCCAACCGGAACGTAAGCGAGTTCCTTCAAGTGGGCATCGGCACCTGCGTTTACGGCATCGTGCGCACGAGACACCGGGAAGTAATCCTCTAACGACAAACCAACATTTCGGCAGAAAAGGAAATCCACTGAATGTCTAAATGCAACGGACTGAGAAGCTGTACAACGGTAATAAAAAATGACAAAGACGCTATCTCTGGCCTTATTTCTGGCACTTTATCTCCCGACGGGTTCGGTGTTCGCGTACTGGACGGTGTCCCAGCTTGATACGCTGACGCAGTCGTTCCAGACTGCCATTTCCGCCAATTACAAAGTACAGGTATATCCCTTCCAGTTTCTGGACACGTCGACCTGCTTCGACCCTGGAAATACCTGCGGCTTCTCCAACCCCGATGGGCCCTATGCCTTCCCGACGATTCCGGGACGCGGGACTGCCAAGATGCTGAAGACTGATGCGCTGGTCCTCATCATGGAAACTCCGCCATCGATGCGTTACTTCGGGGTGACGCCTTATCTGTACATGCGTTACTACTCCACTCCCACGGTCACCCATCCCGGCTACGTAAAGGTCTTCGAAAGCCTCAGCGATTCGGTGAACATGACCGAAATCGGCACCACCGGATCGGCGACACCGGGCAGCAATGTGTTCACGCAGCTCTCCGTGGTTGTGATGACCGCCGATTCCAATACTTTCAAACAGGTTCGAGCTCAGCTGGTCAATCTCGGCTTTCCCGCATCGGCGATCAACCTGTTGGCGATGCCGATTAACGATGTGCCGTTAAAAATGGGAACCAGCAACAGCGCGGACTTGTTCACGATGCTTTTGCGCACAGCTTATCCCGCGGATCCCGTCCAGATGAGCGACTACATCGCGCGGGCGCCGTTCCGCTTTATGCAGTTGTCCGCTATCAAGTCACGAAACTTGAATGCCCTGCCGGCACCCATCAACAAGATACCGGGTACCGGTGTATCCGAGGCCCCGGCGCTCGCCACCGCGCGTGACCAGCTCGTAACCCAGCTTGTCACACAATACGGAAGTGCCTACTCGATCACGGAAGTCAACGCCTTCGACCGGCAGACTAATAACTACGTCTGCATCCAGTCCGCGAGCATGTGCAGTGGCGATAATTCAGATGCCATCTACGGCCACGAACTGGACCATTGGATCCCTGGAAATAAAGTCAACGGGATTCCAGAGGACAAGCTGCTGATCGTCGGTGTCAACCACGTCCTTGCCCGAAAGGCGGTTTATGTCAGCTATGCCGTCGTGGAGGACCTCCACCAAGTCGGTGTGGCCGCCGTCAGCGATACCTGGCTGCAGAACACCGCCCTGACAATGGCCGGGATTACCACCAGCAACGACCCACGCTACGCCACTTACAGCAGTCTGTACGCTTTTACGATCGGCTACGATTGCAACGGCGAACTGGTCTGCCTGACGATCCCACAGCCCACAGCGACTCAGATGGGTGTGGCGATCGGTGACAACATCGATGTCACTGGGCGGACCTATGTCGAATTGGTGACGGGCACCCGTCCTAGCACCAGTGAAGTGATCGGAAGCAGAGTGTTCCTGCTGCAGAGGAAGCTGTAAGAGCGGTGGGATCGCTACTGTCGGTCTCGCGATGAAACGTACAACAAAAATTTGGAATCGTCTGCGCAAAACCACGATCGCGACCGCGACGCAGGCGCTGTGATGGTGCGGTTGCTCGCAGCGCCCGCTGCTGAGCGATAGTCGCGTCGGCAGGGAAGACGGCATCAGCTCAGTAGCGGGGATGGAGCGTACGAATCCCAGCGATGTTCGTCGCCGGGAAAAGCTGGGTTTCACTTCGCGTCAACCAAGTGCTCTTGACCACTCTTGCCGCGAGATCGGTAACCGTCCCAATCTGGCACCCACCGCGCTTGGCTTCGGAGACCGGAGGCAATTCTTGCCAGCGGTGGCGGCTTTGTTCCGCTGAATCCGTTTACAGTTGTATAAGCCGAATCTGCATCAGATGCGGCCGGTTGTGCCATGAGCCTGCATTGATCGCTGCGTGCCAGTGCCCTCTGCCCTTGCATTTCAGATTGACCTGACGTCGCCGACCTAACGTGAGAGTTCCATGAAAATGAAAACCGCGTCCGCTTTATTTTGTAGCGCGGCCACTGCCGTGGCTTTGTACGGTACGGATGTTCGCGCCGATTTGAGCGTCACCGAGCACACCGTCCTGGGCGTGGATAACTGGTCGATCAAGGAGCCGGTTGTGACACAGGCGGACACGTCTTACTCACAAGTCGCATTCAAACCCGGCGAGACGTTCAAGATCACGGACGTCGGTGGCTGCGTGCAGACCGGCGGTTCCGGCAGGACCTGGAAGCGCTACGTCAATCCGTCCGGCGACAATTCGGATCATCTCTATCACGGCACGATCCGGCTGCCGGGCATGGACGGCTCGATGCGTATCGGTGATTTCCGCAATGCCAATCCGCAAGGCTTTGTCATCCCGGCCAATGCCGGCGGCGATATGAGCTTGCATCTGGGATATGAGGACGATGGCTACGGCGATAACGGCTATTGGGGTCACGACGACGGCACCGAGGATCAATGCAAGCACTCGGTCAATGCCTTCATCGATTTTTCCATAACCCAGCCGCCACGTCCCACTGTCTCATTGCAGGTGGAGCCACAAACCGTCGTGGCCGGATCGGCGCGTGAGCTGCGTGTCATTCTCAACGACCACGTCATGTCTGAAACGATTCAGCACGAATCAGCAGCGGTAGCGCCCGCGGCCGTTGCCAAGGAACAATCCCCCCTTCATTCGCTGCCGCAGCACATAGCGGAGTCAACGCAGCACGTAACCGAGTCAATGCCCCGCCCAGCGCCGCATCCCTTCCCGCACCCGCCGGTGTTTGGACCTTATCGGGTGGTGTTGAAATGGACCTCCAGCGATGCGACCAGCTGCGCCTGGACCAATGTTCTTTCAGGGCAGGCGGCTCTCAACGGCACACAGGGATTCGATGGCACCAACGGTACACTCGTCGCCGGTCTCTATGATTTCAAGATCACATGCACCGGCGGTGGCGGCAGTGCTTCGGATCACAAACTCCTCACCGTTACGCCGGCGCCGCCGACAGTGTCCTTCAGCGTCACCCCCAGCAGCATAGTGAAAGGCAGCGCAGCGGTCCTGAACTGGACTACGAGCAACGCGGACACCTGCCATGCCGACGGCGAGCTGGGTTGGAACGGCGCTGAGCCGCTCAGTGGCTCGCAGAGTGTGTCGCCGGCTGTGCTCGGTGCACACGTTTACAAACTGACCTGCCAGGGCGGCGGTCTCACGTCCACCACCCAGACGGCGACGCTCACGGTGACCGCGCCGCCGCTGCCGGTGGTTTCGATCTCGGTAGCACCGAGCAGTGCCAGCCTCGGCGATTCCGCAACGTTGACCTGGTCCGCAACCAACGCGACCGCATGCACCGCCAGTGGCAGTGAGCTGCACTGGTCGGGCGCCCAGCCAGTCAGCGGCTCATTGAGCGTGAAGCCATTGACCAAAGGTGCTCACACCTACAAGCTGAGCTGCAGCGGCGATGGCGGATCGGCCGACAATCAAGCGACGCTGACGATCAACTGAAACTCACGCGGGGTGGGCCAAAGGCGAGAGCCTTGCCCGCCTCATGCTGAGCTCCCGCAGCGCGGAGGAACTCCACCTATCGCGAAGCAAAACCCATATGGCTCACGTCTGCTGAACGGAATGGCGGGAAACGCTGCGCTCCTCGCACTCTCATGAGCTCAGACGCTGAACAAATCCGAGCCCGAGAGACGATGCTGGAACGACGACTGCGCGAATTGGATGCGCGGTAATTTTCGGCGATTCTGCCCGGACACCACCTGTCGTGAGTCTAGCCAGCACATAGATACGCCGCCGCCGATGTCGTTCGATCCGATAACATTGCTTATCCACGGCTCCGAAAAGAAGCGAGCGTCAAGAACCGCATGCGCCACAAATTCCTGATTGCGACTATGCCCATTCCCGGTCACGTCGCGCCCTTTGTATCCGTCGCTCGCGAATTGTTGCGGCGTGGCCACGAAGTGGTGTGGTACAGCAGCGCTTTTTTCAAAGACAAGATCGAAGCCAGTGGCGCGCGCTTCGTGCCGATCCGCGAGGGCATCGATTTCGGCGATTCGCAATACGATTGCCACTTCCCCGAACGCGCCAAGTTTCACGGCCTCAAGCAAGTCGTCTTCGATTTCGAAAAGCTTTTTGTCGGCTCCATTCCTGGCATGGCGCAAGACCTGCGAGCCATCCTGCGGGACTATCCCGCCGACGCATTGCTGGGCGATCCGGCGGTTGCCGCCGCGCGCATCCTCAGCGATACCGAAGGCTACCCCGCGGCAATCCTGAACGTCACCGTGTTGAGTTTTCAAAGTCGCGATCTGGCCGCGTTCGGATTGGGCTTGCCATTCAACAATTCGCCGCTCGGGCGCCTGCGCAACAAGCTCACTTACTTGTTGGTGGACCACGTCGTATTCCGTCCGGTCAACAGGGCCTACCGTGCGCTGGCGAAACAGCACGGCTGGCCGGTCAGGCCGTTTCGTCCGGCCGTGTCCAACTACCTGCATTTGCAACCTCTGGTGCCGGACTTCGAATATCCAATTTCCGATCTACCGGCCCAACTCCACTTCATTGGAGCGCTGTTACCCGATGCGCCCACTCGCTTCGAGTCGCCCGCCTGGTGGGATCGAGTGATCCAGAGCGGCCGGCCCGTGGTACTCGTGACTCAAGGAACCATTGCCACCAATGCCGATGAACTGATTCGCCCGACGCTTGAAGCTCTCGCCGGTGACGATGTGTGGGTGATTGCTACCACCAACGGCAAACGCGCCGACGAATTGGGTTTCGCCGTTCCCGATAATGCGTTTGTCGAGCCCTTCATTCCGTTCGTGAAGATCATGCCGCACGTTGCCGTCTACGTGACCAACGGCGGCTACGGCGGCATCAGCATCGCGCTCGCGCACGGTGTACCGGTAATCTCGGCTGGCGTCACCGAAGACAAATCCGAAGTCGGCAATCGCGTTGCACACAGCGGCGTGGGGATCAATCTGAAAACGAATCGACCCACAGTGGAACAAGTGCGCGCTGCGGTGCGCGACATGATGAGCCAACCCCGCTATGCAGCGCGTGCGCAAGTGATCAAAGCCGAACTCGCACAACACAATGCGGCAGGCGAAGGGGCGGCATTGCTAGAGCGTCTAGCGCAGACTCGCAAGCCGGTACTGCGAGTGGTTTGATCGGCAGCCATTGATTCGAATAGTCGATATTAAGTTTATTGTCGTTTGGTTCTGATGTGCCATAAGCTGCCAGTGGAATACTTGGCCTTATCGCAAGGAAGCAGACGTTCGCAAATCGCTCGACGCTCACTCTCGCTGTCCGGTGGAGCACACGTTGTGCCACAGCTAGTCTGACTCTGACCTCGTCCTTGGTTGAACCGAGGTAAAGAGCGTACCAATTGCCAAATCCCTGCTCGGGGTCGAATCAGCGTGACGTCGCCGCTTTCTTGTCGGCCCCTTGCATTGCACTCCTTACTTCTACGGTCAACTAGCCTACGACTCCGTCCGCGTAGCTCACTGCATGGACGCTGGCGATACCCTTTGATCGATGAAGTAGCTTCGCATATGACTGGAATAG